>ERZ808046.758-NODE-758-length-21031-cov-8.958815_pt1 | contig 21031 bp, 25 predicted proteins | sample MGYA00380196_ERZ808046 | MGnify/ENA primary metagenome ERZ808046 (study PRJEB31490, sample SAMN06133421) | mouse gut metagenome | isolation source: Z6_2 | host: mice | place: China: Chengdu | collected 2015-05 ...
ATCGCCTCGTTCAGCCGCCTTGCAGGCTGAAAATTTATCCTGCGCCAAACATACGGGCAATTAGGGTGGATTATACTAGCAACCGTAAGCAGGATCACAAAGAAAATCCGTGTCCTGAAAAATCAGGCTTATGTAGGGACTCCGCTTTCTTCGGTCGCGGACACGGAAAGCGATTACCGTTTTCTCGTAAGCGGAAACTACCTTGTGTTCAACCGGGCCTATGGAAAAGATGTCTATATAGACCGTGTTTTGTATGGCCGCCGCGATTATATGCGTATTCTGTTCGGTGATACGCAGACAGATGAAACAGATGAATAAACAGACCATTTTCCCGGCATCGGGAAAATGGAGAACAATGTATTGCCTCTCTATAAAATCACTTCTTTACAGTTTAACTTCTATATCTAAAAACTCTGATTTCAATTGTTCAAGCAGCCGTTCAGCAATAGGAGTAAAAATTTGGTACTTTTTCCAAATTAAATATATGTTTGTTTCAAGTTTCGGCGTAAGGGGGCGGAAAACAAGTCCGCTCTCAGAATTTGTGTTAATCAAATGCTCAAAAGTTAAAAGATAGCCGAGCCCCTCTTTCACAAAAAGAGATCCATTATAAGACAGACGGAATGACCCCTCAAGGTGTAATTTATCTATGCTGTTACCGCACCATCTGGGAATATCATGATTCCATCCCTGTTCGGAGCAAAATAGGGGAAGTCCCATTAAATCATCTGCACAGATGGTACTTTTTTCTGCCAGCAGACAGTCCTTTGGCATAACAAGACCCCACAGATCTGCATTAGGAAATGTTAGAGAATGGTATTTTGCGGTATTGGGTTCCTGTGCCAACACAGCAAAGTCAATAACGCCTTTGTCCAGCTTTTCCGTAACCTGCTCTGTATCGCCGCTGGTGATATGATAGCGCAGGCCGGGGTAAGTCCTCTTGAATCTTTTGATTGCAGCGGCCAGGTATCGGATCTGGTAAGATTCCGCCAGACCAAAGTAAACGTCGCCACCCAAAACATCATCTAAGGTGAGAAATTCCGTAGTAATTTTATCAGCCATTTTTACCAGATCTTCCGCACGTTTCCGCAGTAAAATACCTTCCTCTGTAAGCTGTATGCTGAAACTGTGGCGCGTAAACAGTTTTTTTCCGAGTTCATCTTCCAGAGCTTTTAACTGTTTAGAGAGTGTGGGCTGGGTAACGTGGAGCAGTTCTGCCGCACGGGTCATATTTTCCTCCCTTGCCACAGCAAGGAAATATCTCATAGTTCGCAGTTCCATATTGTTCTCCCCTATGATATTCTTAAAATTTATATCATGATATGAATTATAGCCATTAGCGAAAGAAAAATCAAGAAGATATAATACAGACATAGCAGGAAAGGAGGCGGTCATACGGATGATTTGATTCAGAATCTAAAGGATGCAGGCTGCGGCCCGCAAACCATTGAAAAGGTCTGCAAACTGTATCGCAGCGGTCAGATTCCGGAAGCGATTAAAATGCTGCGAAGGCACCGCTGCAATTTGATGGACAGCCTGCATGAAAGTCAGGGAAAGGTTGATTGCCTTGATTTTTTAGTACGGCGTATGGAAAAAGAAAAGCGATAATGAAAAAGAAAGGGAGATATTGAAAAATGGATAGTACCGTAAAATTAGAGTTAACAAAGGAATGGGATAAGACTTTCCCGAAAAGTGAAAAGGTGAACCACTGTAAGGTAACATTTCCGAACCGTTACGGAATCACACTGGCGGCAGACCTCTATGAGCCCAAAGGGGCTGAAAAGAAGCTGGCTGCGATTGCGGTATGCGGACCCTTTGGCGCGGTGAAAGAGCAGGCAGCCGGATTGTATGCACAGACAATGGCAGAACGCGGTTTTCTCACCATTGCCTTTGATCCTTCCTTTACCGGAGAAAGCGGCGGCTCGCCCCGTTACATGGCCTCGCCGGATATCAATACAGAGGATTTTCAGGCGGCAGTGGATTTCTTGTCTGTACAGGAAAATGTTGACCCACAGCGCATCGGCATTACCGGCATCTGCGGCTGGGGCGGTCTGGCTTTAAATGCAGCTGCGCTGGATACCCGCATTAAAGCGACGGTTGCATCTACTATGTATGATATGTCCCGTGTCAATGCCAACGGATATTTTGACGCTGAGAACTCTGCCGATGCACGATATGCGAAAAAAGAAGCTATGAACGCCCGGAGGATTGCAGATTATAAAAATGGCAGTTATACTTTAGGTGGCGGGGTTGTCGATCCCCTTCCTGAGGATGCGCCGTTCTTTGTGGCAGATTATCATGATTATTATAAAACAGATCGGGGCTATCACAAGCGTTCCTTAAATTCCAATGGCGGCTGGAATGTGATTGGGTGTATATCCTTTCTAAACCAGCCAATCCTTCAGTACAGCAATGAGATCCGCAGCGCAGTTCTTATCATGCATGGAGAGAAGGCGCACTCCTGCTATTTCAGCCGTGACGCTTATGCCGCTATGGTGAAGGATAATCCCTATACAGCCAACAAAGAACTGCTGATCATTCCGGATACAGTTCATACGGACCTGTATGACGGCGGCGGAAAAGATGCGATTCCCTTTGATAAGCTGGAACAGTTCTTTCGGGAAAATCTGAAATAAGAACGCGGAAACAGCGGTAAGGAAGGGCGTAAAATGAGAAAAATATTCAGTCTTCTATTGGTTTTCTTACTGGCGTTTCCTATGACAGCGTGCGGGCAAAACAAGGTGGAGGAAGAAACCGCCGGTAAGGCAGAGTTTGACTTTGAAAGGAAGACAGTCATGTTAAACAGCGGATATGAGATGCCGATCAACGGTCTTGGAACTTACAGCCTTCATGGGGATGAATGTATTGATTCTGTGAAATCTGCATTATCAAACGGCGTCCGCCTCATTGATACTGCCTCTGTTTATGGCAATGAGGAGGAAGTCGGGCAGGCGATCCGGGAAGCAATCAGCCAGGGGATTATACAGCGCGAGGATGTTTTTGTTACGACCAAAATTTATCCGGGCAGCGAGATGAAAAATCCGGTTCAGTCGATTCAGGCCTGTATTGACCGGTTGGATATCGGCTATGTGGACTTAATGCTGTTGCATCATCCCGACCCCAATGATGTGGAGGCCTACAAAGCTATGGAACAGTTTGTAATAGAAGAAAAAATACGATCTATCGGATTGTCTAACTGGTATGTGGAGGAATTGACAGAGTTTCTGCCCCAGGTGGATACAGTCCCTGCATTGGTTCAGAATGAAATCCATCCTTATTATCAGGAGAATGAGGTCATTCCATTTATTCAGAATTTAGGGATTGTGGTACAGGGCTGGTATCCGCTGGGCGGCAGAGGTCATACAGGAGAACTGCTTGGGGATCCTGTAATTTCTGAAATCGCCGGGACCCACGGCGTGTCTTCTGCACAGGTGATTTTACGCTGGAATTTACAGAAGGATGTGGTGGTCATCCCTGGCTCCAGTAATCCCGATCATATCAGGGAAAATACCGAATTGTACCATTTCAGCCTGACCGGGGATGAGATGGCACGGATCAATGCCCTTGACCGGGGCGAAAAACATGATTGGTATTAAGAGACCAGCGAAAAACCAGAATTCAGGAGTGAGAAAATGAACAGACCTGTTACAACATTATTTATGCTAATGTCCGTTGATGGTAAAATCAGCACTGGCGCATCAGATAATTTAGACGTGGACAAGGATTTCCCTAAAATTGCAGGAGTGAAAGAAGGACTGCATCAATATTATGAAATAGAGCAGACGACAGATTTATGGTCCCTTAATTCCGGAAGAGTGCAAGCCAAAATCGGCATTAACACAGCGGACATGCCAGGTAAAACGCCGGTTTCCTTTGTTGTAATTGATAATAAACATTTAGAGGAACATGGCATACGTTATTTTTGTGCTTTATCCAAACAATTTGTGCTGGTTACATCCAACAAAAACCATCCAGCATTTGAAATAGAAGAAGATAATCTCCATATCATATATCAAAATGAATTATCGCTGAGAGATGCTCTTACAAAACTAAAATCAGAATATAGCTGTGAGAGAATAACAATACAAACCGGCGGTACATTAAATGAACGGTTTCTTCGTGAAAAGCTGATAGATTATATTGATATTGTTGTAGCGCCTGTATTAATTGGCGGTAAGGATACATCCACTTTAATTGATGGAAAATCCTTATTGTCAGAAAGTGAATTATCAAAATTAGGTGTGTTGAAATTGCAGGAATGTGTAGTTTTGGAGGATTCATATCTTAGATTGCGCTATGAGGTAATTCACTGACAGCCTATTAAAAAAAGAAAATAGTGAAAAAAGTTCTTGTTACGCAAGTGTAATGTTGGTAACAAGAACTTTTTATTTCTTCCCCTTTAGTTACCAAAACAGAATATTCAGGAAGAACCCTACCATTTACATAGCCTTTTTTTGAAACAGTGTCTTCCGAAGATTGCACTTCAAATCCGGCGTCCAAATCAGTTGGTTTATAAAATGGGTACTCATCTCCATATAAAGAAGTATCTTTTGTAGATGGTGTACTTCCTGTTACTGTAGAAAATAGCGTACCTAGACGACTCCATGCCCACCCGTCCGGCAACTCAAATGGTATCTCATCCTCAATACATTTCACCCTGCTATCCGCAAACTTCTCATAATGCAAACTATATGTAATTGGGCGGCAAATCGCAGATGAAAGTTTTGAAATGGCCAGATGGTATCTAACGAATTCAAAAATTATTGTGTGACAGTGATTGTATCTTCACTTTCTTTAGTATATAATAAAAATGTGATTATAAACACAAATAACCTAATAAAAGTGTGAGGAATGAATCTATGGAGCGATTTATTTTGAAAAAACTGCTGGACTGGAAGAACTCTCCCTACCGCAAGCCTTTGATTTTGAAAGGCGTGCGTCAGGTGGGAAAGACATGGATTCTAAAAGAGTTGGGTAAGCGCTACTATGAAAATACCGCTTATTTTAACTTTGATGAAAACGAGGAATACAGACAGTTTTTCGAGACCACGAAAGATGTTGATCGTATCCTGCAAAATCTGATGCTGGCCAGCGGCCAAAAGATCCTGCCCGAAAAGACTCTCATTATCTTTGATGAGATTCAAGACTGTCCTAAGGTTATCAACTCCATGAAGTATTTCTGCGAGAATGCTTCACAGTATCATATTGCCTGTGCCGGTTCTCTGTTGGGTGTTGCTTTGGCAAAGCCCTCTTCTTTCCCGGTAGGTAAGGTTAATTTTATGCAGATTGATCCTATGACCTTCTCAGAATTCCTGATTGCCAATGGTGACGAAAACCTTGCTGCATATCTGGAAAGTGTGAATACCATTGAGCTGATCCCCAATGCCTTCTTCAATCCTCTGTACGAGAAATTGAAGATGTACTATGTCACCGGCGGTATGCCCGAATCCGTTCTAATGTGGACGGAAGCCCGCGATGTTTCTGCTATGCAGAAAGCCTTGTCCGATATTATCGGCACCTACGAGCGTGACTTTGCAAAGCATCCCGACATCAGTGAATTTCCTAAGATTTCTATGATCTGGAAGTCCATTCCTTCTCAGCTGGCAAGAGAAAACAAGAAGTTCATTTATAAGGTTGTCAAAGAAGGCGCAAGAGCCCGTGAATACGAGGACGCTCTGCAGTGGTTGGTAGATGCCCGACTGGTGCATAAAATCTACCGCAGTTCTGCTCCCGGTTTGCCAGTGGCAGCTTACGATGACTTGTCCGCATTTAAGATTTATCTGGTAGATGTGGGACTGCTCCGCCGGCTGGCACAGTTGGCTCCAACTGCCTTTGGGGAAGGTAACCGCCTTTTCACCGAGTTTAAGGGGGCATTGACAGAGAACTTTGTGCTGCAGTCCCTGCTTACACAGTTTGAAGTGGTTCCCCGCTACTGGACGAAAAACAATCCTCTCTATGAGGTAGATTTCCTAATCCAGCGTGAGAACGACATTTTCCCTGTTGAAGTCAAATCAGAAGCCAATACATCCAGCAAAAGCCTTAAGAAGTTCAAGGAACTATTTCCAGACAAAGTAAAGCTCCGTGTGCGCTTCTCCCTGGGCAATTTGAGATTGGATGATGATGTGCTGAACATCCCTCTGTTTATGGCAGATCAGGCCAATCGACTGATCGGGTTGGCGTTGGAATAAAGAGAGTAAAATGAAGATATTTTACAAGACTTTTAAAAATCTTTGATTTACAATGGTTTTGGCAAGGAGAAAATTTGAATGAAGAAAGAAGTCAGAACCGTTGTTTATGATGAATCATTGCGGATTGAAGCCTACCGCTTTGAGGGAATCGTCCAGCCGTTTCCAAACCATTTCCATGAGCATTATGTGATTGGTTTTGTGGAGAACGGAGAACGCTGTCTGTCTTGCAGAAACGTAGATTATATGATTAGACAGGGAAGTGTTGTTTTGTTTAATCCGGGTGATAACCATGCCTGCGTACAGTCTGATGGCGGCACATTGGACTACCGTGGCCTTAATATCAGCAAAGAGATTATGCTTGATTTGGCAGAAGAAGTGACAGGGAAACGGGAACTTCCGGGATTTTCAGAAAATGTGATTTGTGATGATGAAGTAATCAGCTATCTGCGTCCGCTGCATGAAATGGTGATGAATGGAAACAGTGACTTTGGGAAAGAAGAAAATTTGCTGTTCCTGCTGTCCAGCCTAATTCAGAATTACAGCCAGCCTTTCCTCAGCTGTATTCCAGAGTGCAGACAGGAAATTGAAAAAGCCTGTATATTTATGGAACAGCACTTTACAGAGCGCATTTATTTAGACCAAATTTGCCGCCAGGCAGGCCTGAGTAAGTCAACGCTTCTTAGGGCGTTTACAAAGTCAAAGGGGATTACCCCATACCGTTATTTAGAAACAATCCGTATCAATGAAGCAAAGAAATTATTATCAAACGGCATATCTCCGCTTGACGCAGCAATAAGGACAGGTTTTTCCGACCAAAGCCATTTTACAAACTATTTTACCAGCTTTATCGGGCTTGCGCCGGGAGTGTACCGTGAAATCTTTTTTGAAAAAGATAAGGGAGGTGAATAGAATGGCAGCAGAAAAGCGTGCAGGGCATTTGGCGGCTCTGCTCACAATCCTTATATGGGGAACTACTTTTATTTCCACAAAAATTCTGCTTGCAGACTTTCAGCCTGTGGAAATCTTATTTTTCCGTTTTATTATGGGCTATATCGTTTTGCTGATAGCATATCCGCATCGTATAAAGAAGTTAAGCCGGAAACAGGAAATGACCTTTGCCGCTGCGGGTTTTTGCGGAGTATGTTTGTACTATTTACTGGAAAATGTTGCATTGACCTATACAATGGCTTCCAATGTAGGCGTGATTATATCCGTGGCCCCGTTTATTACTGCAATATTGGCGCGCCTGTTTATGAAGTCAGAAGAAAGATTGCAGATAAATTTTTTAATTGGATTTATTGTTGCAATGGCAGGAATCATATTAATCAGCTTTAATGGCTCACAGCTAAAATTAAATCCTGTTGGAGATATTTTAGCGTTTGCCGCCGCTTTTGTGTGGGCTTGCTATTCTGTCTTGACAAAAAGGACAGGGAGTTTCGGGCTTCCCGTTATCCTTACTACACGCAGGACATTTTTCTATGGCATTTTATTTATGATACCTGCACTATTTTTGTTTGACTTTCAGTTAAGTTTGCCCCGTTTTACGGATGTGAAAAATCTGCTCAATATTTTGTATTTGGGAATCGGAGCGTCTGCCCTCTGTTTTGTAACATGGAATTATGCCGTAAAAATATTAGGGCCAGTTAAAACGAGTATTTACATATATATGATTCCTGTCATAACCGTTATAACGTCTATGCTGGTCTTAAAAGAAACGGTTACATTTCTTTCTATAGCAGGAACGGTATTAGCCGTTATCGGTCTGTTTCTTTCTGAATACAACAGGACAGGGAGCAAAGAAGAAAGTTAATAAATTGACTGGAAGTATGGCTTTACTGCGATAAATAGCAAGGTTTAGGTTAATTGATTCTAAATTTTGTATGAAAATTATGTTGTATAATGGAGCCAGTAATAAATTTAGATATGAGGAAGAATATTATGGGATATGGAATTATATTCAGTGATGTAGACGGAACACTTCTGAATAGTGAGCATCAGGTTCTACCGGGTACGCTTTCGGCAATCCGATTACTTGAACAGCAGGGAATACCATTTGTTATCATTTCAGCAAGGAGCCCTTCGGGTATCTATCCCATACAGGAAAAATACCATTTTAAATCTCCGATTATTTCGTATAGCGGGGCTTTAATTTTAGATGCGGACAGAAAGATTTTATATTCAAAAGGTTTTTCGCGGGAATTTGCAAAGAAAGTAATTGAATTTATAGAAAAAAATCAGTTTGATTGTTCGTGGAATATTTATTCATTCGATACATGGATTGTAAAAGAGAAACATGACCCTCGAATTATACGGGAAGAAAATATTGTCCATGCAAAAGCAATAGAGGGAACGGCTGATATGTTGCCCGGCAATGCAGATATTGGAAAGATTCTTTGTATGTGTAATCCAGATTGTATCCTGGATATTGAACGGAAACTAAAATCAGCATTTCCATCGTTATCTATCGTTAAGTCTTCGAGTACACTATTGGAGATTATGCAAAATGGGGTAACGAAAAGCAGCGCCGTAAAAATATTATGCAAGTTATGGAATATTTCTTTAGAAAATACGGTTGCATTTGGCGACCACTATAATGACGTTGAAATGCTGGACACGGTAGCCATGCCTTTTCTGATGGGGAATGCGCCGAAAGAACTGAAAAGCAGGTTTTCTAATATAACAGAAAGTAATGATAAGGAAGGGATATATCATGGCTTATTGAAAATCGGCTTAGTTCCTGAAATTTAAATGATTACGTTTGGTTTAGCCGAACTGATAAGCTGCATTACAGATAATATTCCCCGCTGCCAGCGACACACTCAAGCAGGAAATCTGAAAAGGTATCCTGCTCCTTTTTTGCCAATCACCGTTGCTTTAGCTTTAAATTTTATTGGTGGGGTTGATCTTTCTCCTGTGTCAGAATTCCATTTTGGCATATTAGAGAATGACTTGTCTGCTCAGGCGGTTGGAGAGAAGGCTCATGTAAGGTAAAGAAGCAAGCAACCGAAAACAAGAATCTATCCGACATAAAAATTATGAATTTTTTCTTAACACTACTGCAGTAGTGTTGACAGCCTAATAAGAAAGGTGTAATGTATAAGCAAGCGGAAACTACTGCAGTCTTATGGAAGGGTGGATAAAAATGGATATTAAACTTTTCGATTCAGAATTGAAAGTAATGTGTGTGCTTTGGAGTGAGGGCGACACCACAGCAAAACATATATCGGATGTTCTGAAAAAAGAAATTGGCTGGAACATGAATACCACCTACACATTGATAAAAAGATGTATCAAAAAAGGTGCGATTGAGCGTTCTGAGCCTAATTTCATGTGCCATGCCCTCATTCCCAAAGAAGAAGTACAGGAAGCGGAAACAAATGAATTGATTGACAAGATTTATGACGGTTCAGTTGACAAATTGTTTGCAGCCCTGTTAGGCAGAAAAAAGCTCTCCGCCGAACAGATTCAGAAGCTCAGGCAGATTGTGGAAGATTTGGAATGAGGGGTGTGTAAATGAATTTACTGCAAATGAGCGTTTCGGGGGCTGCTTTCATTGCTGCGGTAGTGATTATCCGTGGGGCGGCAATCAATAAACTGCCGAAAAAGACTTTTCTTGTTTTATGGGAATTGGTGATGTTAAGACTGCTTATCCCGTTTTCGATTCCATCAATGTTCAGTATTTATACGTTGGTAACTCATAGCATATCTTCTACAACATTGCCGGAAGTTGAAATAGATTACAACATTCCCACTATGCAGGGGTTGTTTGTTACAACACAGGGAGCAAAACAGCCGCCGCTGGATATTTCATCGTCTGTTTCCATGTGGTTTACTGTATGGTGTGCAGGAGTCATACTTATCGCATTGTTTTTCGTGATAGCTTATTTATGTTGCCTGATTGAATTTCGGACGGCTTTACCCGTCCACAACCATTATGTAGAAAAGTGGTTGGAGGAACACCCATTGGAACGTCCAATTTTGGTAAAGCAGTCTGATAGGATTTCCGCCCCATTAACTTATGGCATTTTCCGTCCTGTTATTTTAATGCCGAAAAAGATGAACTGGAAAAATGAAAAACAACTGCAATATGTCCTCTCACATGAGTATGTGCATATCTATCGCTGTGATACTGTCACAAAGCTGATTGCGGCGCTTGCCCTTTGTATTCATTGGTTCAACCCTTTTGTGTGGGTGATGTATATTCTATTTAACCGTGATATAGAACTGGCTTGTGATGAAAGTGTTATACGGCAATTTGGAGAAAAATCAAAATCTGCCTATTCGCTCATGCTTATCAACATGGAAGAGGCGAAAAGCGGGCTATTGCCATTTTGTAACAACTTTAGTAAAAATGCTATCGAAGAAAGGATTACAGCGGTTATGAAAATTAAAAAAACCTCATTATTTGCAATTTGTACTGCTGCAATACTTATTGTTGGCGTAACTGCTACTTTTGCAACTTCCGCAGCGGATAGCAGCAGAGAAAAAAATACTATCCATGACACAGATTTTTCTGATGAAGAATTCGATAAATTGCTTGCCTTACAATTTGACGGTTACGAAGATATGAGCGTTTCGGAATTTCATAATAAAGTATGGGAATTAACAGACACGAAAGAATATCGTAATTTGTTGGAGAAGTTCTCTCAAAATACTACTCTGTATGAGCAAAAGGACAGTAATGAGATTGCGTCTTTTCTGTTTTACACATTAGAACCCCTCACGGCTGAAAAGTGGCAGACACGGGATTTTGGAGGAAGCATGTCAACTGATTATCCCGGCGCTTCTGATAATGCCATGCTGGAATTTGTTTTTAGCCTTACCATTCAAAATGCAGATACACTTACTGTCGGTGAGTATAATGCCGCACGTTTGGGCGTTGCGAATGGGTTACAAAATATTTTACAAGGCAAAACGGAAGAACAGTTACAGAATAATTCATTTATGCAGGAAGCAATTCATACTGAAATCGAAAAACTGAATGAGCAATGGAATACTGATAAACTGCAAATTTCCGTGGAATATTTCTTCATGCCCCTTTCGGAACTGGACGCGGGCAGGGGTGAACAGGAAAATATACAGCAAGTACAGGAACACCGGGAATATTCTAATGGCACAGAGGAAGATTACCGTTCTTTATTGGATTTGAAAACAGCCGGTTACCAAAGTAGGTCAGTTGCAGATTTTAATATGGATTTACTGGAATGGGCAAATGAAAATTATGAACGATTGGAACGGATAAATGGTGATATTGCCTATCAAGATTTTTCCGTAAATTTGAACAGTGACGAACTTTCTTTTGTAGCATTGACCACATGGCTTTCCGGAGTGGAAAATGCAGAATATGTACAAAGTAATTATACGGGACGGAAAGAGGAAGATCCCAGCCATAATCGATATCTTCTATCAAAAACAACAAAAGAAAACGGATACGGCGCATGGTGTGATTTGTTCTACCAATTTTCATATCATATCGCAGACAAACAGACGCTTACTGTTGGAGAACGTGACTATTGTATCGGCAATATGATGAACGAGATACAGGATTTTTGGGACAGAACAGATATCGAAGAAATGCTAAGTATGACAGAAGATGATATTGTAAGTAAGCTGAAAGAAATTGCAGCAGAATACAGTAACGCTGACATAACAATTACAATTCGTGAAGATTCTGTAGGTTTTGAAAAAATGGATGAACGAAACAGGGAATTTGATTAACATTATAAAATTAAAACGAACTGTTTAGAATTTGTATGGATACCCTCGGTGGACGAGCGTGTGTGCCCTTGTTCACTGAGGGTATGGTATTTTGTAGAAGATTTTGATATGATATGAATTAAGCAGATACCGTCTGCCCAATTTGACTTGGAGGTGCGCTCATTAAGGAAAAGCGCCAAGGGATGAGTATGCCCATTAGGAGGATTATGGCATAGGTCATGGTGGACCATGCAGTTAATATACTATTTAAGTAATAAAAACAGAGAAAAAGTAAGTATTTATATTGACTTTTATGCCATGTAAAAATATGCTTATAAGCATAAAAGTCAATAAAAAAGGGAGCTATTGTGGGAGCAACTGAAGAAATTATCAAGATGGCAAAAGAGAATAATGGTACGGTTACTACTGCAATGGTGACTGCAGCAGGTATCTCTCGTGGAAATATCAAATATCTTGTTGACAAGGGCATGATTGAAAAGTCAGCAAGAGGTGTTTATATTTTGCCGGAGGTTTGGGATGACGAGATTTTTAATTTGCAGAGTCGATTTAAAAGAGGAATCTATTCTCATGAAACAGCGTTATTCCTTTGGGATTTAACGGATAGGACTCCGAACAGACATCACATGACGTTTCCGGCGAATTATAATTTGGCAAAGCCCAAAGAAGAAAATATTCGCTGTGTACAATGTAAGGAAGACTTGTATTATTTGGGTGTGGCAGTAGTGCTTACGCCGGGAGGAAATACAGTAAGGGCCTATAGTGTGGAGCGCACGCTTTGTGATATTTTACGCACACATAGTCAAGTGGATATTCAGGTAGTGTCGGAGGCTTTTAAACGGTATGCAACCAGAACGGATAAAAATATTCCGCTCTTGTCAGAGTATGCCAAAACCTTGAAGGTGGAGAAAAAAGTCAGAGCCTATCTGGAGGTGTTGTTATGAAAAATGCAATGCAGTTAAAAGCGATTATTAAAAATCTGGCAAAGGAAAAACATATATCCGCACAGCTTGTGATGCAGAATTTTATGTTGGAGAGATTGCTGGAACGGATATCCATTTCAAAATATCAGCGGAATTTTATTTTGAAAGGCGGATTTCTGATTGCGGCAATGGTTGGACTTGATACCAGATCCACTATGGATATGGATGCAACCATAAAAGGCCTTCCTGTCAATGAACAGACAGTGCGGGAAATGTTTGAAGAGATTTGCAAAATAGAATTAGAGGATGATGTGACCTTTAGTTTTCGTAGCATCGGAGAGATTCGCGAGGGCGATATATATACCGGGTATCGTGTTTCTCTGTCTGCAAATTATCCTCCAATGGCGGTTCCGTTGAAATTGGATATTACGACAGGGGACAAGATCATACCCAAAGAGATAGAGTACCAATTTAAACTTCTCTTGGAGGATAGAAGTATTTCGGTGCTTGCGTATAATCTGGAAACCATTATGGCTGAAAAACTGGAAACAGCAATATCCAGAGGTGACCAGAATACCAGATCAAGAGATTACTACGACATCTACATATTGGCCAAGCTGCAATATGCAAACATAGAGCTGGATGCGTTAAAGGCTGCGCTGAATGCCACCACAGAGAAGCGTGGCTCGTCAGCGGTGATTAAGGAGTATCGTAGCATTATGAATACGGTTAAGAAAAGTGAAGTAATGCAGAGTCAGTGGAAGAATTATCAAAAGGACTTTGAATATGCAACGGACATTGCATTTCCGGATGCGTGTGATGTGGTGGTAGCGTTGATGGATGAAATATTGGCAGAATGTTAGATATGAAAAAGAAAGAGTTAAGGGCTGTAACAGGTATTAGTTTACTTTTAGATGGAAAAGCATGGAATTGTAGTCTGTAGATTCCAGCGAGACAAAGGAAATTTAGACTCAAATAATTTATTATTGGTGATTGTGAAACAGTAATGAAAAATATGCCGGAAAAGCCCATAAAATCAATGATTGTGCGGCTTAATGAGGTGCTTACTGCACCACTACTACACCGTTTTTGAAAGAGCCTTGAAATGACAATCCGACAATCCAAAATAGATTTTATAAGGATATGGTATTTTGTAGAAGATTTTGATATGATATGAATTAAGCAGATACCGTCTGCCCAATTTGACTTGGAGGTGCGCTCATGGCAGAAAGCCAGAATATTGAATGGAAAGAATCATGGCGGGACGAATATCTGAAATGGATATGCGGATTTGCCAATGCACAGGGCGGAAAAATTTATATTGGCACAAATGATGATGGTACAGTCGTCGGAGTGAAAGACAGCAAAAAGCTTCTGGAAGATATTCCTAATAAGGTAAGGGATATTTTGGGTATTCTTGTAGATGTGAATTTGTTGACTGAAAATGGTAAAGATTACATCGAAATCTGCATCAGTCCGAATACTTATCCTGTGAATTACAGGGGAGAATATCATTATCGCAGCGGAAGCACCAGGCAGCTGCTCAAAGGACAGGCATTAAATCAGTTCCTTTTAAAGAAGACAGGCATTACCTGGGACAGTGTATCTGTTCAGAATGTATCGGCACAGGAATTAAGAAATGACAGCTTCGATATATTCCGGGAACAAGCTGTAAAAAGCGGAAGAATGGACGAACCCGACATCCAGGTAAGTAATGAACAACTGCTTGATAATTTAAATCTTATTAACGATGGCTTTCTTACAAGAGCAGCTGTTTTACTGTTTCACCATAATCCGGAAAAATGGATTCCAGGTTCCTATGTCAAAATCGCTTATTTTCAATCGGAATCCGATATTTTGTACCAGGATGAGGTCCATGGGTCCTTATTGTCACAGGCGGACAGGGTTGTGGATTTGATTTATACAAAATATTTGAAAGGCATCATTTCTTACCAAAATATTACCAGAATAGAAACTTATCCTTATCCCAAAGAGGCCATCAGGGAGGCGGTCTTAAATGCCATATCTCACAAAAATTATGCAACATTAGTTCCGATTCAAATTCGAGTCTATGATAATAAAATCATAATTGCAAATGATTGTGTGTTTCCAGAGGATTGGACGGTTGATGATTTGATGGGACCGCATAAATCTAGGCCTTATAATCCTCTGATTGCAAATACTTTCTTTAGGGCTGGATTTATAGAGGCCTGGGGACGCGGGATTCAAAAAATAAAAGATAGCTGTATTCAGGCCGGAAACGATATTCCGGAGTACTATGTTAAGAAAGAAGATATCATGGTCCTATTTCGGGGATTGAGCGAAACTACCCCGCAATCCCCGCAAACTACCCCGCAATCCCCGCAAACTACCCCGCAGTTAGATGAAATAGATTCCAGGATCATAAAAGTGATTGAGTCAAAACCGTCCATTTCGCAGAGGAAAATTGCGGCATCGGTTGGTGTCAGCTATGAGACGGTTCGATATCATATGGAAAATATGAAGAAGCGGGAAATTATTGTACGGAAAGGAAATGGACGAAGCGGGAAATGGATTGTGCTGTAAATTGTCAGCAACTATTTGCCACGGCAGGATTTGTTAGTCATGATAAAATGCTTATAAATCAAATGTTCTCCGTGTTTCTTACTCTATTTTACCAATGATTTATTAATATTTCTGGAGAGTCAGACTTGCAATTTAGAAAGATGTTCCGATATGATATAAATATACGGATTGGAGAAACAGATGGATAATAATGAAATTATTTTATTTGAAACAGAGGACAAAATGATATCTTTGCCAGTTATGGTAAAGAATGAAACCGTTTGGCTTAATAGAAATCAACTGTCAGAACTGTTTGAACGCGACATAAAAACAATCGGTAAGCATATTAATAATGCTCTAAAGGAAGAATTATCCGGACAAAATACAGTTGTCGCAAAATTTGCGACAACTGCTTCGGATGGAAAAAATACATGGTTGAGCACTACAATTTAGATACCATTATTTCTATTGGTTATCGGGTGAAATCAAAACGGGGCATTGAATTTAGACGTTGGGCAAATTGTGTTTTAAAAGAATACATAATCAAAGGATACGCTGTGAATCATAATCGTATGAATCAGTTAAATGAGGTAATACGAGTTATGAAAAGAGCAGAAAACAGTCTGGATGCAAAACAAGTATTAACCGTAGAGGAGAGATATAGCCAGGCACTAGAATTGTTAGATGCCTATGATTATCAGAATATGGAACGGCCAAAAGGAAATAAAGCAACATATTATCAAAGCTTCGCAGGGGAAGACTTATATCCTACTTTGGAAGAAAAAGCTGCAAATTTATTATATTTTGTTACGAAGAATCATAGCTTTTTTGATGGAAATAAACGAATAGCAGCAACAATATTTCTATATTTTTTGGATAAGAATGATGCCTTATTTAAAACGGGGAGAAACTAATTGATGACCATACACTTGTTGCACTCACAATTATGATTGTGGAATCAAATCCAGAAGAAAAAGAAATGATGATAAGTGTAATTATGAATTGTATAAAATAATTATATGGAGGGTTTAGTATATGATAAAAGTGCTTTTTTGTTGCCACGGCAGCACGCCGGGGAGCCGGGAATTGGCGGCGCTTGTGGGGCAAAGCGGGGCAAATCACGGCATTTGGAACGGTGGGGTACTATGGTTTTACTTTCTTAAGATGCCTGCTGCGGTTCTGCAAAAAGGCATTTCTCCAAAAGCATCTCTTTGCAGTCAGAATAGCCGAGTAAGTAGGCGAGCATTCCATACCGGGAGCCGAGAGCGTTCTGCTCGCTGATGTAACTGTCTATCAGCAGTCTGGCTTCCTTCGACAACTCCATTTTATCCAGCTTGTCGGAGTATTCGTCCGTTTTTCGGATGATCGCCTGATATTCTCCGTCACTGTTTGTGATGCCATTCATGACACTGTTCATGCGGATGTCCATCAATTGGTACAATGCAGGTTCCATTCCCATCCAATCCCTCCTCGGTGTCGTATCTTACCTCTAAAACTGGGGATTAGCAAGCGGAAAAGAAAAAGCCGGAATATCCCTTGTGGTGTCCGATTTTTTTTGATAAAATATGTACATGGGGTACTGCCATAACGGGTAGGCAGTCAGTCCTTCTTCGCAGAGGGACTATCCCTCTGATAACGGGTAAAACCGGGAAAGGAGGGATTGCTTTATGAGTGACTATGAACTGCTGACGGTTGTTCTGATGATTCTTGGAATCATCGTGTCGATCTTGATAGCATACATAAACCACACAAAAAAGTAACCGCCCTCGGCCAAAGGATGCGGTTACTTTTTTAGCAACTAATTTCTAAGGGCTGACCGTCTATCGGCAATATTCCCTTTGTGTTTTCATTGTAGCAGATTTCCCCGCATCTGTCAAACGCTGCGGAGCTTTTCGATTTTTGTGGTATAGTAATTTTAAGGCGTTTGAATAAATGCTTCATAATTACAAGAATCTTTTCGATATTCAATGCTTAAAATATACAGTTTGCCGGCTTCTAAATCAATAGCTAAAGAATCATAATTGTAATTGATAGATTTATTATTTTCACCACTAATTCTGACAATGACCGACCCTCCGGAACTGAGATTTGTATCAAAATGATAGGTTCCAGTAATTGGTGCAGTGTAATAATACCGATCTTTTTGATCTTGATACGTGATATTGCCAGAGACTGAAGAGCTACCCGTAATGTCTGTTATTGGAATAGGAACTCCGGTACTGATACAGTAATCACAAGTGCTGTTTCGGTATTCAATACTTAAAATGTATTTTTTGTCAGATTCTAAATTAAAAAACAGAAGATATATTTAGTTTTTGAGCCTGTTTTTTGTCTTTTATTTGGAAATATTGAAAAAAAGTTATATAAAAATTGTGATGTGCTTAATATTTGGTTTATGCTAAAATACCAGAGTAGTAAAAATCCCCAATTCCTACTACGTTTTTACTACGATTGACGGAATCAATATGCCCTGTTTTGCCCCGATTTGCCATTCCGTTACATTTTCAACAATCTCCGCCGAAAAAGCAAACCTCGCAAAACGTGCCAAAACACGGCAAATCAACGCAATTTAGGAGGAAAGTTTATTATGATAAAGATACTTTTCGTCTGCCACGGCAGTATCCTGAAGAATCTCGGAAAAGCTAGTAAAAATTAGTGATTCAGTGGCTCAAACAGGCATTTACTACACCACTATTACACCATTTTGAAAGAGCTTTGATATGACAAATGAAAATAAAGACGGAAATTTAGGATTCTCTTGTAGTGTATAAATAATTTGTTTGGTATGATATGAATTGGGTAGACGTTGTCTACCCAATTCGAGAGGAGAATGGTGCATGAAAAGTGACATAACAGGTGATTTCTTTGATAAAGTTCTGAAAGTTCTTGAAAACGCCAGGAACCAAGCCAAAATGGCGCTAAACATTTCTATGGTCTATTCTTACTACGAAGTAGGTAGAATGATTTTGGAAGAAGAACAGAATGGAGAACAACGGGCTGAATATGGCAAGGCAATTCTTAAAGAATTATCAAGGCGTTTAACGCAGAGTATGGGAAAAGGATTTTCTGTAGAAAACTTGAAACTGATGCGTAGATTCTATGTAGTATATTCCCAGGATCAGATTGGGCAGAAAGTGTCTACCCAATTTGAAAATTTGCCTGTAACAAAAGAAGGTAGAAAATTTTTTCTTAGTTTTTCTCATTATGTGATACTTATGCGTATTTCAAATATAGAAGAACGCCATTTTTATGAAATTGAAGCTATTCGGAATGGCTGGGGTATAAAAGAGTTGGGCAGACAATATGACAGTGCATTGTATGAGCGGTTGGCGTTGAGCAGAAACAAAGAGGAAGTAAAACGGTTATCAGAAGAAGGACAGATTATTGAAAAAGCAGAGGATTTGCTGAAAGACCCATATGTGTTAGAATTTACAGGTTTGCCAGAGCTTGCTAAATATTCAGAGACAGATTTGGAAACTAAGATTATTGATCATCTGCAAGAATTTTTATTGGAATTGGGCAAAGGATTTACATTTGTTGGGCGACAGGTAAGATTCACGTTTGAGGATGAGCATTACAGAGTAGATTTAGTTTTTTTCAATCGTTTATTACGGTGTTTTGTGCTTTTTGATTTGAAAATTGGAAGATTAAAACATCAAGATATAGGACAGATGCAAATGTATGTGAATTATTATGACCGTAAAGTGAAGTTGCAAGATGAAAATCCGACAATTGGCATCCTTTTATGTAAGAATAAGAATGATGCTGTAGTAGAGATGACTTTGCCAGAGGATAACAATCAGATATTTGCAAGCAAGTATCTAACCGTGTTACCTAGCAAAGAGGAATTGAAAAAGTTGATGGAAAGTGAATAAGAGGAAAAATATGAATGTAATAATTAAGCTGAAATAAGATAAAAAATATTAATCATGTGCAATTTGAGTTATCTCTCGGGAAAGGACTATATGCTTTTGTTGGAGAGAATGGATGTTTGTGCTGATTCTACGATAGATATTGAGAGAGAAGATTTTTATGATCATTAGTTTTATAAAAAGGGGAAGATGACTACTAATAAAGTTTGTAATATCAAGATTTAAAAAGTTTATGAAAGGATAAATCCAAGATGATAAAAATACTTTTTGTGTGCCACGGCAGGATTTGTTGGTCATGGTAAAATGCTTATAAATCCAATGTTTTCCGTGTTTCTTACTCAATTTTACCAATGATTTACCAATATTTCTGGAGAGTCAGACTTGCAATTATAAAACCAGAATGAGGAGATTAACAATATGGACAAATTGAAAAAGCATATTTATGATGAGAATAATGGACTTTATTATACGTTGGTAGGCGACTACTATATTCCAGACTTGAAGCTGCCGGAGGAGAACCGCCCCATCGGACGCTATGGGCGGCTGCACAGGGAATATCTCAAACAGGAACAGTCGGCACGGTACAGCTCCCTTATCCTGACCGGGAAATTGTGGACATACCTTGCCGACCTGAACGAGCAGGCGGAGGAACGGCTGGACTTAATTATCAAGCAGATGAAAGCCGCCGAGGGAGTGACCGAGGAACTGAAAGCCCGGAATCAGCTTGAATGGGTTGGCCGGATGAACAATATTCGCAACCGTGCGGAGGAAATCATAAAGAACGAACTAATTTATATTTGACATAGGTGTAGAGTGACCAGCTGGATGAATAGGTGGTCACTCTGGCTTTTCAATTCTTTTTACAATTATTGCAAAGAAAACTTTGCAATAATTGTTGACAAGTATACTTGGTAATGATATATTTATAATGCCAACAATACTTGGCAATAAAAAGGAGGATATATCAATGGACAAAAATGAAATTTTATCAAAAAGTAGAAAAGAAAATGTTTATGGAGATGAACGTGAAAAAGAGGTGCGTGTAAAAAGAGATGCTTTTTCACAATGGGGTCTTATTGTTCTAGGCATAATTATAATGGTCATTAAACTATTGCGAACGGAATCACCGGCAGATATAATATCTATTTTATTCTGTACATCAGGGTTAGGTTTCACATATGAAGGAATAAAATTAAGAAAGAAATATACTGTAGCTTGTGGCATTGCTTTATTGTTGGCATCGATTTATTTCTTTTATAAATTCTGTGCGGGGCTATTTTAATGAATGATAACTTAATTTTAAAAAATAATTTAAAGAAAATAAGGGCTGAACAGAAACTTTCTCAATCAGCATTAGCTGAAATGGTAGGAGTATCACGAAACACAATCAGTTCTATTGAAACAGGACAATTTAATCCGACCGCTAAATTGGCACTAATTTTGTGCATTGGTTTAGATAAGAAGTTCGAAGATTTATTTTATTTTGACTAATAAACAGTTAGTCTGTTGGACAGCCACCTAATTAAAATGGAATATGATTTACAAAACAAGCCGTTGCAGGAACAGTAATTCCAACAACGGCTGTTTTCATTTCCTCTTACGCCGGAAATTCAGCGGGCTGTTCTTGATTGCCGGTGATTTTGCAAGCACTTTTTTCAAGACCTTCTGCTCGTCATCCGTCAGTTTGTCATAGTCGATACCGAGCATACTTAAAATGACCTTCCACATTTTTGCCAGATAATCGCCGGGGCTTGACAAGGCTCTCTGGATTTCCAGAGCCATTTTTTTCGCG
>ERZ808046.759-NODE-759-length-20993-cov-3.675655_pt1 | contig 20993 bp, 12 predicted proteins | sample MGYA00380196_ERZ808046 | MGnify/ENA primary metagenome ERZ808046 (study PRJEB31490, sample SAMN06133421) | mouse gut metagenome | isolation source: Z6_2 | host: mice | place: China: Chengdu | collected 2015-05 ...
TATCATTGGCGACCTATATCATCAGTTTGTCCCGCAGATGCTATAAACAGGCGGCACGTATCGGACATCAAGCTGGCACGCATCAATTCGGAAAATGCATGATTTTCCTTTTTAATAAAAAAGATATCATCCTCATCTCTTCCCGGGACTTTTCAGCCAGAGCCGCTTTAACAGGACAAGACGTGCGCCCTTGTAAAAAGGAGACTTATTTTGATTATAAAGTACATGCCTCATTACTTTAAAAGAATACATTTCCGCCTTTCAAATTTATAAATACAACTGCAATTACCATTTGTAAATATAGTGAATATTAGTAAATATTCTTTTTCTGTCTCCACTGGTAAAATAAAAGAAATGGAGGTGTAAATATATTATGACCATCGGAGAACGAATCAAATCCATTCGCGAATCAAAGGGAATGACACAAAACACTCTGGCAGATATGATTCATGTATCTCCCAGCTATATCAGCCGTATTGAAAACAGTTCATCAAACTTGTCCATAGCATATGTCTGCACAATTGCCGATGCTTTGGGTGTAACACCCCAGGATATTCTACGTGATATATTTATTCCGTCTGACTCTATCACAACCTCTGAAAAAATCAAGATTGTTGTTGAACAGTTTCCTCAACGGAATCAGGAATTACTTCTAGAAACTCTGGAATTCCTCTCTTCCCGTCTGAAATAAATATAATAAATACAAAACAGCGGTCCATATATCTGTTTTATCATGAACTGTCAGTTCACAAACAGATATAACCGTATATGCGATTATATACAGATGAAACTATAAGCTATGAAGCTTCCATGATGGGAACTACGACAAAAGTAAAATTAACAAAAGAGTAATTAAAACCCGCCTCTAATTGAGGCGGAGCACCTTGAAAATATAATAGGCTTACCCAGACAGCCGACAGACGGCTCGTTATCCGTTCCGAGTCTTGCGGAAAGGATGATGTCTTATGACTACATATGAGGAATTCATGGTGTTGCTCACCATTGGTCTACTGATTGTAGCTATTCTGAATTTAAGAAATAAGAAATAGCCGTCCCTGTCACTGGTAAAGATTGAACGGCTATTCCTTGCAGCTTATTAAATTGATTCGCCGTAACGGGTAGCGTGCACCTACTCGTCGGCTGTCTGAGCTCGTCAGACTGTATAGGGAGGACCAGAAGGCTACCGTCACAAAATCCACCTATCAGCGAAATTACTTTGCGACAAACTCCCTGTTGCGGATTCTTGGCGAAGATACCCTTGTGGACCGTATGTCTGCCGGATACGTCCGGAAGTATCTTGCCCGCCAAGGCGAAAAACCCGGCACTACGAATGAGCGCATCACCCGTCTCAAGGCGCTGCTGCGATGGGGATATAAGAATGATTACATAAGCGGCATCCGCTGGCTGAAGCTCAAGAAATTCAAGGATGACGAAAAGGCAAAGAAGCTGGAGGAAAAGTGGCTTCCCATTTCATGCGGCACACCCATGTCGCATTGATGGCGGAACAGGGACTGCCCCTTTTTTCCAAAAACACTATATAAATAGCCCCGGAAACCGCTGATTCTACGGTATCCGGGGCTATTGGCCTAATGCGGGCAACAGGACTTGAACCTGCACGGTCTCCCACTAGATCCTAAGTCTAGCGCGTCTGCCAATTCCGCCATGCCCGCATATCTGCTCTCTGTATAAATTTCCAACAGAAACATAGCAATTATATCGAAAATCTAAAAAGCTGTCAATATATGTTTTTCGAATCTTTTCCTCGATAGCAATTTCCATAGAAAATTCACATAATTTTATTTGTCTATTTTTACTAGTTTTTACATATTCTTTTTGTCTTATATGCCGAACTTTGACAATTACTCTTGACGCTTTATAAAATCTCCTGTATATTCGTACTCAGAAAATGACTTGTATAAGTTCGTGATTGGATGAGCGTGTCTACCAACTGCCGTAACAGTTGACTACAAGTTTTTGGGAAACCAGAAACTTGCGGTTATCTGTTACGGCAGTTTTTATTTGGCACATTGACAGGTCTGTGCCAGATGAAGAATTGCCCACATTTCTTTCGCCGGCGGTGGGAACACGGCGGCTGTCCGTTTATCCGAACTCATATAGTCACATCAAAGTTTAGGAGGAATATTTCATGAGCAATTTATTAATTAAAAATGCTTCTGCTATTATCACTTGTGATGAGAAGGACTCCGTCCTTGAAAATGCCAATCTGCTGATACAGGATGGCGTGATTACATATATCGGAACCGAAGCACAGACCGCAGATGAAACAATCGACGCCACAGGCTGTCTTGTGTATCCGGGTCTGATCAACACACATCACCATCTTTACCAGACATTCAGCCGGAACCTTCCGCAGGTTCAAAATATGGAGCTTTTCGATTGGCTTACAACATTATATGAAATGTGGAAAAATCTGGATAAAGATATTATTTACCATAGTTCCATAACAGGTATGGGCGAATTGCTGAAGACCGGATGTACAACCTGCTTCGATCATCACTATGTATTCCCGGATGGAAATTCTGAATCGCTGTTAGACGCTCAGTTTTCTGCCGCAAGAGATCTGGGAATCCGTATGTACGCTTCTCGGGGAAGCATGGATTTGAGCAAGAAAGACGGAGGACTTCCGCCTGACAGTGTCGTACAGAATGTGGAGGAAATCATGAAGGATTCCAGAAATGCGGTAGAAAAATACCACAATCCGGCTCCGTATTCCATGGAAATGGTTGCACTGGCTCCCTGTTCCCCGTTCAGCGCAAGCGAAGAGCTGTATCGTCAGTCTGCAATCCTGGCAAGAACTCTGGGAGTACGTCTCCACACACATTTATGTGAAACCATTGATGAGGAAAATTATGTTCTTGAGAAATACGGTAAACGGCCGCTTGCTTACATGGAAAGCATGGACTGGATTGGAAATGACGTTTGGTATGCACACGGAATTCATTTTAACGATAAAGAACTGAACATCCTTGCGCAGACAGGAACCGGCGTGGCTCACTGCCCGATTTCCAACATGAAGCTTTCTTCCGGTATCTGCCGGATTCCAGATATGCTGAAACTTGGCGTTTCGGTGGGTCTTGCAGTAGACGGAAGCGCAAGCAACGACGGCTCTAATCTTCTGGAAGAACTGCGCGTGGCATTCCTGCTGCACCGTCTCAACTCCAGTAAACTTGCACCAAGCGGTTATGATGTACTGAAAATCGCCACAAACGGAAGTGCTAAAGTACTCGGACGCGATGACATCGGTTCACTTGCAGTCGGAAAAGCCGGAGACTTGTTTCTTCTCCGCAGAGACCGTCTGGATCTTGTAGGCGCAGATTTGGATGTTAAATCTATGCTCGGCACAGTCGGTTTTAAGGGAGCAGTTGACTACACTGTTGTAAACGGCAAGGTCGTTGTCAAAGATGGACGGCTCGTGGGCATTGATGAAGAAAAAGCAGTCCATGACGGCAAACAGGCAGTTACCCGCTACCTGAACCGTTAAATTTAAAATGATATAAAAAAACATATCTATAGGGGGACATTTATTATGAGTGATGTTCAAGATAAAAATATAAAAAGGCAAAACGACCGTGCAATGGTCTATCAGTTAGACGGACGTCCGCGGTTATCAACTGCAGTTCCGCTGGGCCTGCAGCATGTACTGGCAATGTTTACATCCAATCTAGCGCCGATGCTGATTATTGCAGGCGTCTGCGGATTGTCCGGAGCTGACACAGTCGTCATGGTACAATGTGCAATGTTCGTTTCCGGATTGACGACTTTTATCCAGTTATACCCGATTAAGCTTGGCAAGAACCGCCAGATTGGTGCAAACCTGCCTATCGTTATGGGTACATCCTTTGCCTTCGTCCCGACCGCCTCGGCAATCGGCGCCTCCAGCGGTATCGGCGTCGTGCTGGGCGGCTGTCTTGCCGGAAGCCTCGTGGAAGTCGTCATGGGATTCTTCTATAAATATATCAAACGTTTCTTCCCGCCGCTGGTAGTTGGCTGTACACTGGTAACAATCGGCGTCAATCTGCTGGATGTAGGTGTGGATTATTTTGCAGGGGGCGCAGGCTCTGCTGATTATGGTTCAATCCAGAACTTAGGCGTTGCATTTTTTGTATTGGCAATTGTTGTACTGCTCCAGCGTTTCGGCAAGGGACTGGCAAAGAACTCTGCCATCCTTATTGGTCTGATTGCCGGATATGTTCTTGCATTGTTTCTGGGCATGGTAGACACATCTCCCATTAAGGAGGCCGCATGGTTCGGAATTCCGCTGCCGATGCATTTTAAACTAGAATTCCAGCTTCCGGCTATTTTAAGCTTTGCAGCATTATTCGTCACCTCAGGTCTGGAGACAATCGGCAACACTTCCGGTATCACGATTGCCGGATTTGACAGAGAGGCAACGGAAAAAGAAACCTCAGGAGCAATCCTTGCCGACGCACTTGGTTCTACAACCGCAGCAATATTCAACGCCCTCCCAAATACCGCCTTCGGCCAGAATGCAGGTATCGTGGCTATGACAAAGGTCGTGAATAAATGGTGTATTGCCACTGGTGCATTTATCCTGATGATTTCCGGTTTCTTCCCGAAACTGGGCGCCATCTTCTCAGCGATTCCAAATGCCGTTCTGGGCGGCGCTATTATTACTGTATTCGGTATGATTCTGATCAACGGTATCAAAATGATCGGCAAAGCCGGGTTCAGCGAGAGAAATATCCTTGTTATGGGACTAACATTCGCCTTTGGCATGGGAATGGCAAGCCACCCGAATGCCGTTGCACAACTTCCGTCTGTACTGCGTTTTGTATTCAGCGATGCGGTAACAGGTACATGTATCGTAGCAATCATTGCCAACTTACTGTTCCCAATGAAAGATGCCGCTGATATAGAAAAGGCAAAAGAAGCAATGCTTGGATGATGAGGTAATCAGCATTAAAGAAAGCAACTCATGACATTGATTCAGGAATATATCCCATAATGAGAACGCCGGAAAACAACTAAAACTTAGTTATTTTGCGGCGTCTCTTACTTATTGCCAATTTCTTTTTAATATTTCACTTTTCAAATACAATGTATTCTTTTCAGATGTCTTGATTGGATGCAGCTTTCCTCGTTTTGTCAGATCCATAATATTTTGTCTGGAACATCCAAGAAGCTCCTGCTGTTCCAGAAGAATTACGGTTTTTTCTTATACAGTCACATCAAGATTATGACAAATTATCTATCGCAAATTTTGCGTTCTTCTTAATAAATATAGGCATCTTATCTAATGGTGTATCTACCTCTATCCAAGTTTTACCATGATATTCCTTATTTGTATGATATTCCACCCAATTTTCATCCCCCGGAAGATACACCTTTTTCCTTGTTTGTCCGGCATAACACACAGGTATTACCAAAATATCCGGACCATAGAAATATTCATCTTCTATTTCCCAGCACACATCTTCCTCAGGATATTCATAAAACAAAGTCCGCATAATTGGCGTTCCTTTTTCGTGTGCTTCCTTCATAAGTTCTCTGGTGTACGGGCGCATCTTTTCTCTAAGTACCACATACTTTTTACAAATTTCATAGACTTCTTCGCCATAGCTCCACAATTCATTGTCCGCTCCCGAGCAACAGGTTGCACCGCCTGTAGTTCCCACCTGAGGCTGTCTTGGTTCTCTATCTCCGTGAAGACGCATAACCGGACAGAATGTTCCCCACTGTAACCAACGGACAAATACCTCCCTAAAAGAAGCATCTTCCGGATTTCCACCGTGGAAACCACCTATATCTGTCGTCCACCACGGAATTCCTGCCAGCCCCATATTTAGCCCTGCTGCTAACTGATTCCTCATACTGTCAAAACTTGATGCAATATCTCCTGACCATACAAGTGCACCATACTTCTGACTTCCTGCCCATGCACATCTTAACAAATTTACAATATTTTCCTGTCCTTCTTTTTCCATTCCTGCATAAAAGGTTCTCGCGTACTCCACAGGATAAATATTTCCCACCTCTAAATCCGTTCCCAAATAGTAACGATAATTGTCAAAATCATATGCGGTATATTCAGGCTCTGCTTCATCCAGCCAAAAGACTTTAATTCCTTTTTCATAGTAATTCTTGCGCACCTTGTCCCATACATATTCTCTTGCCGCCGGATTCGTTGCGTCATAATGTATGGTAGCACCTTCAAAATCCAGTCCCACACGGAATCCCCTCTCAGTACGGATCAAATATCCTTTTTCAAGCATTTCATCATAATTTTCTGATTGTCTGTCAACAGTAGGCCAGATGGACACCATCAGTTCAATCCCCATCTCTTTTAATTCCCTGACCATTCCATCTGGATCAGGCCAGTATGTAGGGTCAAATTTCCATTCTCCTTGCTTTGGCCAGTGGAAAAAATCAATAACAATTACATCTATCGGGAGTCCTCTACGCTTATATTCCCTTGCCACACCCAAAAGCTCCTGCTGTGTCTGATAACGCAGTTTACACTGCCAGAACCCTAAACCATATTCCGGCATCATCGGAACTTTTCCTGTCACATTCGCATAAGCTTCTTCAATCTCTGCCGGCGTATCACCCACTGTAATCCAATAATCCAGACTCCTTGTCGCTAACGCCTCAAAACTCATAATATTTTTTCCAAGAACAGCCCGGCCAACCCCTGGATTATTCCACAAAAATCCATATCCCATTGAAGAAATCATAAACGGAACACTTGCCTGAGAGTTCCTGTGAGCCAGTTCCAGATCCAGACCTTTCAAATCCAAATAAGGCTGTTGATACTGTCCCATACCATACAGTTTTTCATTTTTATCCAAAGATTCGAAGCGCATGGTCAAATGATAATGACCCCCGATATTAGGTCTGAATTCTCTCGCTTCGACTTCAATGGCACTACATTTTTCATCTGTAACGTCCCGACGATTTCTCCAGTATTCTTCCAAAAGCAGTTTTCCCTTCTGGTTATATACCGTTATTTTTCCGCCTTTTGTAATAAAGAGCCTGATTTTTCCGTTGATTATCTGCGCACCGCTATCCAGTAGTTCTATTTTCCCTGATGTTTTTTCCTGCTTGCTTAATGCCCAGTCATCCTCCGGCATTTTAGCATCTTTTGTAGCACGTACGCGAAGACTGTTTTTCCCCCAGCTCTCTATCCAAAGTTCCTCTGCATCATAGTGATAAATAATCTTATCTTTTTCCATTTTAATCATCTTTATTATCCTCTTTTTTCACATTGTTTTCATTATCCTTTTACTGCGCCGCTTGTCATACCGCCCACAATATATTTCTGCATAAATATAAAAATCAGCGCTACAGGGATAATCGTCACGACTGCAAAAGCGGTCAAATAACTCCATTTTGTTCCATACTGTCCCATAAAGTTAAAAATCCCCGCAGTAATCGGCCTTTTCTGTTGGTCAAGAATGAACGTCATTCCATACGCCAGATCTCCCCATGCATAAAGAAAGGAAAAGATTGCACATACCATAACTCCTGGTTTTGCAATAGGGAGCAAAATTCTTAAAAAGGCGGTGAGATGGTTACATCCATCAATATAAGCTGCCTCTTCCATATCTTTTGGAATCGCCGCAAAATAGTTTTTTAAAATTAGTACAGAAAACGGAATTCCAATGGTTGCATCAGATAACATTGCTGCTCCCCACGTATTATACAGATGTATATTTTTAAACATAATGAACAATGGTGTCAAAAGTACAGATACTGGAAGCATCTGGGTAACTAAAAAGGAAAACAATACTACTTTTCTTCCCTTAAACCGATATTTTGCAATTCCATAAGATGCCGGAACTGCCAGCACTACCGCAATCGCCATAGCTCCAAAAGAAATAATTAAACTATTGGCAAAAGATTTAAACATATTAAAGTCTCCGGTCTCCACCTGCGCTGCATAAGATTTTGTATTTAACACCTGTGGAAAAAAAGTCGGAGGATTTTGGAAAATCTCCCGCTCTGTCTTTAGAGAGGTTATCACTGTCCAATACAACGGAAAAAGTAAAATACACAACAGCACTACCGCAATGATACAGAACATCACATTTTTCTTTCTATTTAATCTTTTTTCTTCATCCATTACTCTTCCTCCTGATTAGTTACTTTTATATAGAACACACCCACAATCATCAATATAACTAACAAGACATTTGCAACTGCAGAACCCTTGCTATACTCGAACATTTCAAAGGACAGCTTATACGAATATGTAGATAACATATGGGTTGAATTTACTGGTCCTCCGCTTGTCATAACGTAAACCAGATCATACACTTTAAATGTATAGATAAATCCTAGAATCAACACTGACTCGATAGTCGGACGCAAAAGTGGGATCGTAATCTTAAAAAATGACTGTCTTTTTGTTGCACCATCTATCGATGCGCTTTCATAAAGCTCCTTAGGAATTGTTGTCAATCCTGTAGAGATTAGAATCATATTAAAAGGAATTCCAATCCAGACATTTGCACATATTAACGCGAACATCGCTGTCCCCGGTGTTGTCAGCCATTCAATATTCCTAGATATAATATGAAGACTCCGCAAAATATAATTGAGAACACCAATATCCGTAGCAAATAATAACTTGAAGATCAACGCGGTTACTGTAATAGGAATCATCCATGGAACCAACAAAATTCCTCTTACTGGTTTAGCAAAAGTAAATCTTTTGCTGAAAAATACTGCCAATACAAATCCAATCAAAAACTGAACTGCCAGACAGCTTACAGTAAACACCAATGTATTAATAAGCGCTTTTCTGAAAACATAATCCGTAAAAATCGCAGTATAATTATCAATAGCAATAAATTGTTTGACCCCCTGCACCAGATTAAATGCTGTTACATTCTGAAAACTCAGAATAATATTATCCAAAATAGGATACCCCACAAAAATCAACATATATAAAAATGCAGGAAGCACAAACAACATTCCTATATTATCATATCGAAATAATTTCTTAATTTTGCTCATTTCCCGGCCTCCCAGATATAAAAAATACAAATTTTCTATTTGATAACGAATTTTCTGTAAAAATATGGAGCACGCGAAAACTCGCATACTCCTTATTTTTTATTTTACGATACTATCAATAGTTTCCTGCGCTGTTTTAGCTGCATCTTCCGGTGAGGCTGTGCCTGTCATAACTTCATTAAACGCAAGTGAAATAGCATCTGATACACTCGGCCACTGTGCCAAAGGACCTCTCGACTGTGCATACTGCAGTTCTTCCACAAATGGTGCATATGGTGAATCTTCTCCAAACTGAGTTTCGGCAATTGTTTTATCCGCAGAAATATATCCGAAAGCATCCATTAAATATTTAACCTGAGTTTCTTCTGTTGCATATGTAAGAAAATCCAAGGCGCCTTCTGTATTTCCTCCTTTAATCACGGCATAGTTTTCTCCACCCAGACAAGATGCATATTCAGATTCTTTCGGAATTAATGTAACATCCCAGTTCAGATCTGGAGCTTCCTGCTGCATAGTCGGAATCTGCCACGAACCATTTACCATCATGGCAACATTTCCTGAAATAAACTGATTCATGACATCTCCCTGTGTCCAGTTTGTACACTCTTTACTCATAACATTGCTGTCTATAAGATCTTTAACAAAGGAAAGTGCTTTAATTCCTGCTTCATTATCAATTTCATAAGAAGTTGTTCCTGTAGACCACAGCCATGGTACAAAGTTAAATGTTCCTTCTTCATTCTGTACACTACAGAATGCAAGACCCGTTGTGCTGTCCGTAGTAAGTTTCTGTGCCGTATCTTTTAGCTCATCCCATGTAGTCGGAACGCTGCATCCTGCTGCATTAAGCAAATCTTCGTTATAATAAAGTGCAAGGCAGTTTGCCCCGAAAGGAACACCATAAAGTTTATCCTCCATTGTACAGGAATCGACTGTACCTTCATAATAGTTACTTACATCAAATTTTCCTGTTAAATCTTCAAAGATTCCCATACTTACATAAGAAGCGTGATCAGGTGAATCTAAAATTGCAATATCTGGAAGTTCATCCGCAGAAGCTCCGATAGATAACTGCTTCTTAAAATCTGCAAATGGTACATATTTTGCTGCCACTTCATAAGCATCCTGCGAATCATTATATTCCTTGACAACTTTGTCCAATGCTTTCTGGTGCCCTTCTGTTTCCCAATAATACCAGATATTCACTGCCTGGGCTTCTGTTGCCGTTGTTTCTACTTCCTTATCACTTGTTGTCGCTTCGGAACCACCACATCCCGAAAGTATTCCGACTGTCAATGCGGTTGTCATACCTAATGTTATCGCTCTTTTAAATTTCATTTGGTTTTCCTCCTTTTAAAAGCTTCACTTGATTTACTTATATCATACAGCCGGACTGTCCTTTTGAAAATTGCATTTAACTTAAAAAGGAGTAATTATCTAAGGTTGTTACTTCCTTGTTTTCCTGTATTCCGCCGGTAATTGACCTGTCTCTGCCTTAAATACTCTGCTAAAATATTTAGGATCCGAATAGCCTACTCTTTCCGCAATTTGATACATTTTCAAATTCGTGCCCAACAAAAGTTCCTTTGCCTTATTAATACGAACCCCCTTTATATAAGCACTGAAATTAACCCCCATTTCCTGATGAAACTGTGTTCCTAAATATTCCGGTGTTATGCCCAGCTTCAAAGCGATTTCTTCCAAAGTAATTCCCATCCGATAAAATTCATGAATCATTGCGACTGCCCGTTTCACGTTAATATTTTCAATATCTGCTTTTTTTCTATTAATTTTCTCCATCAGCTCTGTAGTAACGCTTTTCAGCCCCTCCATGGTCTTGCTCTGCATAATCCGCTCCAATAATACCTGCTGTTCAATGTTTTCCGCATCCAGTCCTCCTACATCTTTGAAAAAATTTATGACAGCCCAAAAAAAGCGCACATAACATTCTTTTATCTTTTTAGCTTCATAAACTTTATCATTCTGAAAATACTTGTGAAACTCCTGCACCTTTTTTTCTATTTCTTCATAGTCATTAACGCAAATAGCCACTTTAATCTCATTTTCAATTTCAACGGGATATACACAAAGAGCTGTCTGTACATTTTTAATTTCAGGATAAGAAACAATAATCTTGTCTCCAAAAGATATGTTCCAGTCCATATAAGGCTCTAGTGCATCATACGAACTTTTTAACATAAAAATATTATCCGCATGCGTCCATCCTAACGCAATTCCACCAAAGCTTTCTTTTTTCGCAAGAAAATGATTTTGTATTCGTCTTCTGGCGGCATGAGATTCTTCATATCCATAGATAATAAGCTGCATCCTTTTTTGCTTCGCATCTTCCAGCAGACTGTAAGATAACGCCTGATTTTCAGCCATAATTGATCTGAATGCTCTGTATATTTTTTTTGTTCTTTCTTCTTCCCACTCCTCAAAATACGCTACAAGAATCGAAAGTTCCATATCTTCTTTCACCTTCATCTGATTTACCATGTAGCCAACAACTTCTTTCTCCAATTTCAAATCGCCATTCAAGATACTCTTAAAAACCTGATCTGGTGTTCCGATCTGCGCCGGTTTCTGTCTGATTTCTTTTTCTTTGTCCTGTGTTACCTGTTGTACCGCTCTGAATAGTTCTTGCACATCAATAGGTTTTAAAAGATATTCTGTAACGCCAAGTCGAATTGCCTGTCTTGCATACTCAAATTCTGAATAAGCGCTGAGCACAATCGCTTTGGCATTGCATCCTTGTGCATACAGTTTTTTCAACATTTCCAGTCCATCCATGATTGGCATACGGATATCTGTAATGATTACATCTGGATTTGCTCTTTTGATTACTTCTATTCCTTCTTCCCCGTTTTCTGCTTCCCCCACAATTGTATTATTCACACTGATTTTAGGCAACAGCTTACGAATACCTTCCCGTATCCTTATTTCATCTTCTACAATAACAAACTTCATAGCTTAGATCTCCTCTTTTACCGGTAAACACAACTGCACACACGTATATTCTCCTATCTCACTCTCCACCTTTACATATGCCTCTTCCCCGTAATACATTTTAATTCTGGTTATGGCATTTTCCATTCCGATACAATTTTTTTTACTATTTTGGAGATAAATACCTTCGTTTATCTGCCTTATCAGTTCCTGTGGCATCCCAATTCCGTTGTCCCATATCTGAATCCTAAGCTTTTCATCCTGTAAAAATATTTCTATTTTAAGCAGATGAACCCCCTTTTTCGCTTCATATCCGTGCAGTATCGCATTTTCAACAAACGGCTGAAAAAGAAGTTTATGAATTTTTACTCCTATAACCTCCGATGCGACATTGATTTCACACTCAAATGAATTCTTAAGTCTTGTCTGCTGCAAAAACAGATATTGTTTCAGCCACTCTACCTCCCTGCCAACGTTCACAATCGCATTACTATTATCAATTCCATATCGTAAAATCGTTGCCAGCGCGGTAATGGATTTACTGATTTCATACTCCTCCTTATCAATTGCCATCCAGTTAATCGTATCCAATGTGTTGTATAGAAAATGAGGATTAATCTGCGCTTCAAGAGCCTTGATCTCTGCATCTTTCTGTCTCTCTACCGCCTCTTTTTCTCTCACCAGGGAATATTCCAGTTTTTCCATCATCGTATTAAACTGAGTTTCAATAATGCGGATTTCTGTGGGGGATTTTTTATCTGCTGCCCTTATGGACAATGTCCCTTCCTCAGCTATCTTCATTACCTCCACAAGTGAATTAATAGAACTCATAAGATTTTTTGTTAAAGTCACAATCACACCTATCAATATAGCCGTAACCAGACACAAAACAAACATCATCATCTGTTGCTGAGATTTCAGTTTGTCAAACAGTAGTTTCTGATTAGATACATTAATAATATCTACCCCAAAGCTTTCATCATATGCAACATCTACAAATGCTGTTTTCTCAATAAAATGATTCTCTAACAAATAATCTATATACGCCTTCCTTCTGTCATTTATATCATCTGTCCAAGTAATAATCTTCTTTCCCAACAATTCTTTATCGTCACAAGATACCATATTTCCCGTACTGTCAACTAAGAAAGTAAACCCGTTTGGATTCCCCTCATTGCCGCATATTTCCCGCAGCATTGTCTCGTCCACACTTATCACTACCACGCCCAGCTGCTTAGCCACATTTTTATAATTAATAATACGATGCCCCAGATGAAACAGATAATATGTTTCTGCTGCAAATACACCTGCCTTTTTCGTAGATATCACAGAAGTATTGTTATCTTTGGAAAGATAATCATATATTTCGGATTTGGACATACCGACATTATCCATCCATGAATTTTGAGTCGTTTTACCTGTGAGCAAATCATAAAAAACGACTTCTCCGCTTTCAGTAATAACTGTAATGGATTTGATATGTTCCTTTGTATAAAACATTCCTCTGAGAATTCTTCTAAGTCTTGCTGTTGTCGTAACAATATCCTTTCCGTCATTAATATCTTCCACCATGTCCACGATATCATCATTCATGTAAATCTGGAATAAAATATCCTCATATGAATCAACCCATACATCCAGACTACTTCTGATTTGCTGAAGCTTTTCATGATTCAGTTCCCTTGCATGATCCCTGACAATATGTGCCGCGTTTGCATAAGAAAGCATGACGATAAAAAAAGTAGGAATAATTGATGTTACTACAAAAGCTACCAGCAATTTTTTATTTAAACTGGAGTTCGAAAAGATTGTTAAGAATTTTTTCATAGAATCCCCCCATTATTCTTTATTTTTTTATTTTAACAAGTTCTCACGAAAAATTTAAGAGTAAAAAACAGAAAAATGTGGATTTTTCTAAGCACAAAAAGAAAAAAGGTGTTGGGCAAGTTTGAACCACATGTTCAATCTTGCTCAACACCTTTCATGTAATATCTCAGGTTTTTCTACTATTTCTTCTCCGGCTCTCCCTCCGGGAAAATGATCTTAAACACAAAGAAGAAGATTATCATTGAAACTCCGCCTGTAATAAATGTTACAAGCAGATTGTAAACTGCCGGCGGCACATACGCAGATGCGATCGGCATCCACAGGTTGTTAAATCCATTACAGATCAATGAAATTACTACCCACGCAATAAAGTACCACATTGCCTGATACACCGGATTTCCTTTACTTTTGAAGGTAATATTTCTCTGCAGCGGAAAATTAATGCACTGCGCCAGAAATGACCCTACTTCGTAACTGATGAAGTATCCCAGTCCGCCTCCGATTATAACAGCTCCGCCTGCATCTCTTAGCACATTATATCCCAGCAGGCTCCATGTAAAATCCACTCCCAGAATATGCATTTCTTTCTGAGGCCACATAAATTCTGTTCCCGCCAGTTCGATTCCGAGCATTCCCGGCATAAATGTAAACACCAGATACTGGAACACTGTCACGCCCATACTAAACACAAAGAAGTAGAAAATTTGATATGCCCACTTTGCCAGCTTCGGATGTTTCTCCTCAAAACCGCCCCAAATATTCATCCATTTCTCTTTCATTTGATTCGTCACCTCTATTTTCCTGCCAGTTTTGCTTCATAAGCTTTGTTTGCTTTCATATTCCGGAAGAATCCTCCGATAATCTTCCTCATTCCTTTAAAGAAATGTCCGTTCACAACCGTTACCATTCCCTCTGCCATCTCCATGCTGACCATTCCGTTTGTCATCTTTGCGATTCCTCGAAACGGCATATTGTAAATAAAGAGAATGTTCAGATCCGGCTTTCCTTTTTCTTCACTCTTTTTCTTCATGGAAGTCAGTCTGTTATAAATAAATCTGGCAAGCCCGCTCTTTGCATAATACATCTGGCAGATTGCATCGTTGACAGTCAGATCTCCGGACCATTTTCCTGCCGGAATCGGACGTCCCAGCAGCCTCTCAAACTCTTTATCTTCCACCTGCTGTACGATTCCTGAATAGTAGGACGGCAGCTCTTCTTTCCGGTATGGAATCTCTGCACCGGTTCCCGCTGTTTTCATTTCACACTCCAGTCTGATGTCTGCCACGCTGGCGCCAATCATAATCTGATATGTTCCCTCTTCTACTTCCCATGCATTTGTCAGCACATTCCAATAACGGAAAGATTTATCATCAAAGGTGATTTTAACTTCTTTGCTTTCGCCTGCCTTTAAAAATACCTTTGCAAAGCCTTTCAGCTCCTTTGCCGGGCGGAATACTTTTCCGTCTTTCATGCTGATGTAAAGCTGTGCAACCTCTGCTCCGTCCCGTCCTCCTACATTTTTCAGAGTAAATGTCACTCCGGTCTCGTCTGCCTTCAGATCAGAATATTCAAAATCGGTGTAGGAAAGTCCGTATCCAAACGGATACTGTACTCTCACGCCGCTTGTATCATAATAACGGTATCCGATGTAAATACCTTCTCTGTGCTCCGCATTTCTCTGATTACTCGGATAATTGCGGAATGCAGGAGTATCTTCGTATTTAATCGGATATGTCTCGCTCAGACGTCCTGACGGATTAACCTTTCCGGTGATGATATTCAGCATCGCACCGGCTCCCGCCTGTCCTGTCAGATATCCGTGCAAAATCGCCTTACAGCAGTAGTGCCACGGCATTTCTATGGAAGCGCCTGCGCTTAAAAGTCCGACAACATTCGGATTCACCTGTACAATTGCCTGTAACAGATCGATCTGGTTCTGCGGAATCCGCATATGTGTACGATCCAGACCTTCGGATTCACTGAGTTCATCCAGTCCAAAGCAGTACAATACAACATCTGCTGCCGCTGCAATATCAAGAGCCTCCTTTTTCAATGCCTCGTCAGACTCTCCTGTCCGTTTATATCCGCGGTTGATTCCTACAACCTGCAGATCATAATTTCCGACTGCTTTTTCAATTGTCTCCAGATAAGTCGGATTGACCATGGAGGAACCCGCTCCCTGATACCTCGGCTCAACGGCAAAATCACCGATTACCGCAATCTTACTTCCCTGAGCAAGAGGTAAAATGTTATCTGTGTTTTTCAAAAGGACAGCACTTTCTTCCGCCGCCCTTCTCGCAAGCTCATGATGCTCTGTTTCCGGGAAGGTATGTTTCTTTCCCTCTGCATTCCTGGTAAGTGTCAAAATTGCATCCAGAAGATCATCTACACATGTATCCAGCTCTTCCATTGTCAATGTCTTATCTTCGATTGCTTTTACAAGCTGTCTTGCAGAATCCAGTCCCGGCGCCGGCATCTCCAGATTAGAGCCTGCTGCCACGCCTGCGACGTGATCGTTGGAGCCGCCCCAGTCTGTAATCACCACTCCGTCAAAGCCCCACTCTTTTCTCAGAATATCCTGCAATAAATGTTTATTTTCATTGGCATATGTGCCATTGACTTCATTGTAACTTGTCATAATGGATTTGGCTCCGCCTTCCTTTACGGCAATCTCAAATCCTGTCAAATATATTTCTCTTAGTGTTCTTTCATCCAAAACAGAGTTCATCGCCATCCGGCGCAGTTCCTGACTGTTCACAGCGAAATGCTTCGGACACGCATATACCCCCTGACTCTGAATCCCCCTGACATAAGCCGCTGCCATTTTCCCCGCCAGATAGGGATCCTCAGAAAAATATTCAAAATTACGTCCGCACAAAGGACTTCTCTTCATATTCAGTCCCGGTCCCAAAAGCACATGGACCTCCTGCGCGGCCGCTTCTTCACCCAGCGCTTCTCCTAATTTCTGTCCAAGCTCCTCATCCCAGCTGTTTGCCACTGTTGCGGCCGTCGGAAAACAAGTTGCCGGAAGAGAGGCATTCAATCCAAGGTGGTCTCCCGCACCCGCCTGCTTCCGGATTCCGTGAGGACCATCAGAGCAGAAGATAGAAGGAAGCCCCAGACGGTCATAATCTCTCGTCTGCCATACATTTTTCCCACTTAACAGCGCCGCCTTTTCCTCCAGAGTCATTTTTTCAATTATATCCTGATGCTTCAAATCTTTGTCCTCCTATATGATATGGAAAGGAGAACCGGAAATCATTTCCGATTCTGTCCTTTCCCCATCACACTTTCTTACGAACCTTGCAGCAAGTGCAAGGTCCTATGCTGAACTGTTACCTTTTTACAGACATTTCCCTGCCTAAGCAAATCTATTATTCTGCTTTTCCTTCCTAATTTCCATTCGCCATTTCAGCGCTTCTTTTTTTGAATCGCTTAATTGCTGCAAGCTCAAGTGCAATCAGTCCTGCTGCCAGAACCACATCAATTGCAATTGCTGCCTTCTGCCATGTCATAAGACCTGTTTCTAAGTTTTCAGGATCATAAGCACGGCTGTTTACAACGGTATACATAATGTTCTTGCAAGCCTGACGCATTGCCTTTACGGCAGTAGCGCTTTCTTTATCTGTCATATGGTTTGTCTCTGTGTCATAAGCAACAAGCATACAATCATTTCCGTTACGAACCATTCTGTCTGCATCCTGATATCCATATACACCATAATAGTCTGTCAGTGCAAATCCATCAAAGCCCCATTCTCCACGAAGAACATCGTTCAGCATTGCAGAGCTTGCTCCTGCCGGTTCTGTACCGTAGAAGTTAAAAGCTGTCATAACAGCTTTTGCTCCGCCTTCTTTTACACAAATCTCAAAAGGTTTAAAATAAATCTCTCGAGCTGACTGCTCATTAAACCATGTACAAAGCTGTGCATTACGGTTTGTTTCCTGATCATTCAGTGCAAAATGTTTCAGATATGCATATACGCCTTCTTTTTCCGCCCCCACAACTGCTGCACATGCAATATATCCTGAGAGCAGCGGATCTTCTGAATAGTACTCAAAGTTACGTCCTGCAAATGCACTTCTGTGCATATTCATAGCCGGTGCATACCATCCGGATACACCCATCTCATCAGCCATTTTACCAATACTCTGTCCGAATGCATCTGCAAGTTCAACGTTCCATGAATTTGCAATCATAACTCCCGCCGGGAATCCGATAGAGCCCATTCCGGTAAAGTTGTTGTTGATGGAAGCCGGACCGTCACAGTCTACTGTCTGTACTTTTCCAACACTGGACGCTGCCAGTGTCTGATATCCTCCGAGGGCTATCATTCCATCCATATCGCTGACTGTCAACTGATCTAACAATTCCTCCCACTGCGGATCATCATAATCTTTTCCGCGGAGATCTGCAAGCTCAAGACCGTTCTTAGCGCCTGTTGTCGGCATCTCGTCCGCTTCATTATTATAATCTGTAGGATCATAGTTGCTGTTGTTCATAAATGTTGCTTTATCTTCTTCAGACATGCTGAAGTTTGTCGGCGCTGCCGCAGCTGCCTCATAGTTAGCAAATCCGTCGGCACGTGACAGATAAGCCGCTTCGCCTCTTGCCGCATCAAACAGGTTTGTTGCCGCAGCTTCATCCGTAGAGCGGGCATTATCCTCACCATATGTGATTGTCTCGTCTACCGTGTAAGTCTGCGTATCTACTACTGTGTGTGAATCTGTACGAAGAGAAATTTCATAATCTCCCGCTTCCAGCACATAAGCTTTTGCATTCTTATCATCATAAGATGCCATATCTTCTACTGTAAATGACACATTTACTGTTTCGCTTTCTCCCGGCTCAAGTACTTTTGTTTTTGCAAATCCTGCAAGGTTTACAGATGATTTTTCAATTCCCCCGTTTGTATACGGCGGATTGTAGTAAACTTCCGCAACATCTTTTCCTGCTGTATCACCTGTATTAGTAATTGTTACATCTACGGAAATATTTCCGTCAGCTACAGTTACTTCGCCCATTTCCTGCTCGAACTGTGTATAGCTGAGCCCGTATCCGAAAGGATACTGTACATGCTCCTCATAGTTGATGAGGCCTTCCTCTGCTGCTGTTTCCCAGAAACGATATCCGACATAAATTCCATCTGTATAATTTACGAAGCTTACTTCTCCTTCATCTGTCACAAACTCATCCATATTGTCATATTTAAAATATCCAAAGTTGTTATATGTAGGTGTTGCTGTCAGGTCTCTTACAAATGTATCACTTGCTTTTGCTGACGGATTTACTTTTCCATTCAGAATTTCACCGAGTGAATTAAATCCTGCCTGACCTGTTCCCGGACACCATACAACACTTGTAATCTGCTCGTAATCTTCTACAAAATCAAGTTCCATTGTATTTGCTGAGTTTACGATAAGAACAACATTGTCATAGTCTGCTGTTACACGGTCAATCATTGCCTTCTCTCTGTTAGAGATTTCAAGATAATGTTTGGATGCATCCAGATCGTCTTTCTGACTGCTGTAGCGAAGTCCTGATGAACCAAATGTATCACCGTCTGCAAATGTGTCTTCCACCTCCGGGTCAAGGCTTGTCGGAAGGTCGGCACCTTCTCCGCCGGAGCGCGCAAGCACGATGACCGCTGTGTCAGAATACTCTTTTGCGGATTCAAAAATTCCGGCTTTATCATAATCTTCTATTGTCGGCTCCGGAATTGTCCAGTCCTGTCCCCACATTCCGACTGTCGGACGTGTGTCACGGAATTCTGTATAGAAATCAACCAGCTCCTGGTTTACTTCAAATCCCGCATTAGCAAGTCCGTCAAGGAGAGAGACCACCGGGTATGAATCAGACAGTCCGCCTGAACCTGTGCCGCCATAAAGCGGGTTTGTTGAAGACCATCCAAATACGTTCAGCTTTGTTCCCTCTGCCATCGGAAGATTATTTCCTTCATTCTTCAGAAGTACAATTCCTTCATCTGCAATATCTTCACATAATTTTGTCGCCGCATCTGAAGTTTCCTCTTCAATTGACCCTGCTCCGGTCGCAAGTGAAATCATACTGGACATCGGTCCCCAACAGATCATATTTACAATGACAACCAATGCCGTAAGAAATGCAATCCAACTCTGCGCACGAACGAACTTCTTTTTCGGTTTCTGCAGCTTCATAACTGCAATTGTAATAATGATTGCTGCCGCAAGAATTATACCAAGTGCTATCAAATACGGCTTACATGTGTTCAGGACGTTAATCACGTCATCAATATTAATGGCTAACATCTTTTTTCCTCCCTTTCCTTTGATTTTCATGATAACCATTTATCACATGCCCGTAGTTTAGCAGACTTTCTCTGTCTGCGCCAAAAATTGCATAAACTGTACATTTCCCGCACAAATTGTATCACACTTTGTATATCATATACAAATTAATCTTGTACTTTTTGTGCACATCTTACAATTCATATCCTTCATGTATTTTTTTCAATGTTTTTCCAATCATCATTTTTCAATCCTCCCAGAGCGCATATCAGAAAACGGCAGACACCGCTCTGTTTAAACGTGGTGCTGCCGCCTCTGTTACATGAATCCTTTTCGTTCTACATTTCCATCGGTATCAAAATCTTCAAAGTGAACCAGTTATCCTGCATGCTAACATCCACCTCTCCGCCATACTTCTTTACCGTATACCTCAGACTCTTCAATCCATATCCATGAAATCTGTCGTCCTTCTTCGTCGTCTCCGGAAGTCCTGTCTTTAAATCCACATTTTCTTCGCAGTAATTCTCAAATCGGATAATCAGAAAATTCTTCTGGGAAAATGTCGAAACATGTATCATACGCTTTTCTTTGTCCTGTATCCTCAGTTCACATTCGATCGCATTGTCCAGTGCATTTCCAAAAATAGAGCAGATATCCATCACATCCATAAATTCCAGCAGTTTTCCTTCCACCACACTGGTCAGAGAAATCTTATGCTTCAGACAATACAATCCTTTTGTTGTCAGCAGTGTATCCAGCACAGTATTTCCCGTCTTGTTCTGCGCTTCATAATTCTGGATTTCCTCTTCCATCTTATCCAGATAAGCATTACGCTTCTGTGTATTTTCCTCTGCGCGGAGCGCAATGATATGGTGCTTCAAATCATGATATTTATAATGTATCAGATCCATAGCTTCCCGTGACTGCTTATATTGTACATACTGATTATTT
>ERZ808046.760-NODE-760-length-20948-cov-6.766279_pt1 | contig 20948 bp, 19 predicted proteins | sample MGYA00380196_ERZ808046 | MGnify/ENA primary metagenome ERZ808046 (study PRJEB31490, sample SAMN06133421) | mouse gut metagenome | isolation source: Z6_2 | host: mice | place: China: Chengdu | collected 2015-05 ...
CCATAAACCGGGACAGGTTCCTTGCTGTTGTTTCTTTATTAAATTCGTAAGTCATGGACTGCATGCTCTCTATCCCCACAATCCCTTTATAAAGCAATGTGCCAAGCAGCTCACGGTTGGAATACTCTATATAGCTCTGGTGTCTCGGATCCTGTGTATCCCCAAAATCCTGAAACAGTTCCGGGCAGTACTTTTTCCTGACCCTGTTGCATTCCGCCACCGGATTTCTTTCCAGCTTCCTCCTGGCTCTTTCCTCTTTCCTTCCCATATGGTCCCCCTTGCGAAAAACTTTTTCTTTTATTTTACTATATTTCCCGCAAAAAGGCTTATTTCCTCGACGATTTGTGCGAATTATTTTTTCCTTTCAAGGCTGAGTTTATTTACCTGTCTACATCACTGTATCATCCCGCAGGGACTCAATCAGATCACTCTCCAGCACCTTCTTAGCCCCCACATAATATGCCAGCGCCACAAAGCCAAAAACAGCCAGGACAAACAGGGCGATTGGCAAAAACGGCATTTCACTGACAAAAAGCATGAGTTCAAGATAACTCATTTTGACAAAGAAAATGACTGCGGCTGCGGTAATGGGTAAGGTGATAAGGAGTGGACGTCCCGCAATAACAATGGCTTCAATGCAGAATATCTTTTTGATTCCCCTTGGCGCCATCCCTACGGACAACAGCCGCGCAAACTCCCGCTTCCTCTGGCGCACAAATCCAAGCGTGTTGGAAAACACATTCCCAATCCCTATGACTGCAAGCAGAATACAAAACACGCTGAGTATTGCTTTCATCCCGCCTATCATCCTGTCATTATCCCGCTTCTTCTGGATGCGGTTTTCCATTTCTGTCTCAAAGCTATTACCAAATACCCGTAAAACTTCCTCCTCGATCTTGTTTAACTCTGTCAGCGACTCCCCGTCCTTTGCCAGAAGCCGTACAAAGGTATCCTCCTCCGTACCCTTAATCTGCTCCCTGATTTCCTTCCAGCAGGACAGGGGAATAAAATGCACCAGCTCATAAAAATCCAGGGTTCCATATTCCTCCCGCAGGTTGGGCGCCTCCCGGGTATAGGCAAGTACAGGAAGCTCTGCCAGGCCGTCCCTTCCGTCTGCCTGCCTTATAATCGTAGTCTGCCCGGTTCCTGTCAGATAGGTTAAAGCCTGCCTTTTGCGGAAATTGGGATCTGTAAAGTCAAGGATCTTATTCAATATAACCGCACCGTCCAGCCCAGGCTCTGCCCCAATTTGTCCGCAATATTCCAGAAAGCTGTTGTCATCCATGATCACCAGAGGCGCATTCACAAGCCATGCATCCCCAAGATCAGATACATATGTGGCAGGAGCATTTTCAAGTCCTCCGATTTCCTGCATTTCCCCGCTGATCTCATCCTCTGAAACCAGACGCTTCGCCGCTGCCTTCTGATACATGATACTGCTTTGAATCTCATCAATATCCTGCAGAGCCGCCACCGCCCCGCTTTCTTCCAGAGCAGCGATATCCGTATTCTTCACAGTCACCATGATATCCCATGCATCCTGGTACTTCTCAAAATAGGTCTCCCTCTGACTGACAACGGTAATTGTAAAAAAGCACATCATGAGGGAAAAGGCCAAAAAGGAAAAGAAAAGGGAGCAAAAAGCGGTGCGCATGGCTTTCCTCTGCGCCTTGAGGGCATTTCCGGCAAGCTCCCCCTCCACGCCAAACAAAAGCGATAATATGCGGGAATTTCTTTTCCTTTTCAGACTCAGTTCTCCCGTATTTTTGATGGCGGCAAGGGGCGTCATCCTGCCCATTTTTTCCGCAGGAATCCATGCGGAAATCCATACGGTCACTCCTCCCGCCAAAAGCGACACTGCCAAAATCAATGGATGACAGGTAAAGGGCATCGCCAGCCGTCCTTCCACATCAGCCAGCAGAACATTTGTCCCTTCCAGGATTCCCATGGAGGTAAAAATTCCCAGCAGATTTCCCAGCAGAATCGGAACCGCACACAGCGCAAAAGCCTCCTGCAAAAGGCAGGCTCTGATCTGCCCGGGCGTGGCTCCAATGCTGGAAAAAATACCGAACTGATGGATTCTCGCATTCATGGTCACCGCAAAGGCATTATGGATAATCAGAACCAGAGACAGACACGCAATCGCCAGAATCATCAATGAAAACGGAAAAATCCACCGCAAAGCCGAATCCTCAGAATCACGGATAAGATACATATTTAACAGGGAATAGTGAAAAGAAATCTCTTCTGCCGGAAGGCCGGCCAGCTCTGCTGCCTGGGGCATATCCTCAAAAATACTTCTCATATCCCTGAAATAAACATCGATCACCACATCCTCTTTTTCTGACAGTTCCCCATCCACGACTGCCTTTTCCACATTGGGATGCTGCTCTATGAGTTTTGTGAGCTTTCCGGCCGCATGGCCTTCGTTCCTTACACTGCTCTCCCCGTGAACCGTGATACGCCCCTGCCAGTCTCCCTCCTCTGCTTTCAGCCGTTCTATCTCATATACCCATAAATTATAAAACAGACTGCACAGCAGGGATAAGAGCAGGGAGGAGATAAAAGCGGCCACTATGACGGACAGAGAGGCTGCACGGTTGTTTTTGATATAACCTGATGAATAATCTTTCCACAAACCCTCACACGCTGACTTTCTTTTGCCCATCAATGTTTCCCCTCCCTTCTCTCATCATGGATGATGCGGCCATCCTCGATCGTGACGATCCTGTCCGCTTCCAGCGCAATCTTTTCATCATGTGTGATGAGCACAATGGTCTGCTTCAGGTTGCGATTGGAGAGCCTGAGCATATCTATGATCTCTCTGGAATTTTTCTGATCCAGATTTCCGGTGGGTTCATCCGCAAGAAGCAGGGCCGGGCGGTAGATCAAAGACCGGGCGATCGCCGCCCTCTGCTGCTGCCCTCCGGACAACTGATTTGGGAGAAACTCCAGCTTATCGTCAATCCCCAAAGCTTTTACAATCCGGTCAAAATATTCCTGGTTCGGCTTCCTCCCATCCAGCAAAAGCGGCATCAGTATGTTTTTTCGGATGGTAAGAGTCGGTATCAGATTATAGAACTGGTAGACCAATCCCACCTTTCTTCGCCGGAAAATCGCAGCCTCCTTTTGACCAAGCTCTGAAATGTCTGTTCCTCCAATCACCACTTTCCCCTCCGTAGGCTGACCCACACTGCCCAGGATATGAAGCAATGTAGATTTACCGGAGCCGGAAGCCCCTATAATTGCCACAAATTCCCCCTTTTCTACGGACAAATCAATTCCGTCTAAGGCAACCGTTTGGTTTGAACCGGTTCCATAGACCTTCCTTACTCCTTCGCATCTTAATATCTCCACGTCTTTTCCTCCTTCCTGTAACGGCGGATTCGGGCGCCTGCCATCCTTATAATCCTATTATAGCGCGGTTAAATGACAACTCGGTGACAATCCTTGAAGCAGTCCGCCTTTGGCTAAATAACAACTGCCTCCGGCTGAACTGTTGTTTGACCGAAGACAGTTTGCCCGGCCGAAGGCAAACTATTAAATATAGATGCGAATTTCGAAGCAGGCTCCGCCCTCTGGCAGATTACAGGCGGTGATAACTCCGTTTTGACTCTCGATAATCGCCTTAGAAAGAGCAAGTCCAATCCCTGTCCCCTTGCTGCCGGAATTTTTTCCTTTATAAAACCTTTCAAAGAGATGGGGAATATCCTCCCTGGCAAACCCTTCTCCGGTGTCCCATATCCGAATCTGTGTGTAAATGGGATTCTGTTCATAGGAGCAGAAGACCCTTCCTCCCGGCGGCGTGTGTTCGATACAGTTTTTCATGAGATTCATGACAGCTTCCATGGTCCAGTCCATATCCGCACAGATCATCATCCCTCCTGTTTCCGGTATCTCGGCCGAAACCTGCGCCTTTAAAAATAATTCCTGCAGATTATCGGCTGCAAGAGTCAGAAGGGTAAAAACGTCCACCTCCTCTTTTTCCATAGATAAAGTCCCCGTATCGATACGGGCAAGCAAAAGCAGACTCTCCTCCAGATTCATCAGGTGATCGGCCTGACTTTGAATCTGCTTCCTGTATTGGGGTGAGGGATTCTCCTGCATCATTTGCAGGGACAGATGAATAGATGTGACAGGCGTTTTGATCTGATGGGCAATATTGTAGAGATTTTCCGCAAAATTATTTTTGGCCGCAAGCGCAGCTTCTCTGGTCTGGTAGAGCTCTGTCACGGTCTTATAGATTTCATCCTGGAGCCTGGAAAGCTCATCCTCTCCCACCTGAAAAAGATCGCAGCACTCTCCGGTGTTTGCCTTTTCCAGATAGTCAGTCAGCGCTCTGATGCGGGCGGCATATCTTTTCTGCCAGAACCCAAAAGCGCCGATAAACACCGCTCCTCCCGCAAGAAATCCGGCAAACAGCATTCCAATCATCCTGCTCATTTCACTCATTCAGTCTCCTCAATACAATACCCTATACTCCGGATCGTTTTCAGATTTACCGGCTGGTGCAGCTTTTCACGCAGACGTTTCATGGTAACGGTAAGCGCATTATCCGTGACAAAATTTCCGTTGCTGTCCCATATCCCTTCCAGCAGTTTTTTTCGCGTGACAATCTTCCCCTTATTTTGCAGCAGATATAGAAGTAATTCATACTCCGTCGGAGTCAGACCGACTTCCTCCTGACCACAGCAGACTCTCCTCTTTTCCTGATCAAGAGAAATCTCCCCGCAGCACAGATACCGCTTCGACACATTCCCTGTTCTTCGCAGAAGCGCTCCGATTCGTGAGCAGAGAACCTCCAGCTCAAAGGGCTTCACTACATAATCATCCGCCCCGTTTTGAAAACCGGAAACAATGTCGCGGGCATCCCCTCTGACAGTCAGAAAAATAATGGGAAGCTCTTTCCAGCCTGCACGAACCTGTCTGCAAAACATATTTCCGGATCCGTCGGGCATATTCCAGTCTACCAGCATCAGCGAAGGGAGCGCCCTCTCCAGAGCCCTTCCGGCCTCGGCTATGGTTGGGAAGATGGAAACCCTATAACCGCGCTTTTCCAGGAATTCCTTTACATTCTGAGCTATGGATTCATTGTCCTCCAAATAGTAAACATCCATCGTTTTTTCCTTTATTTTTCACCACATAATTTTTTTGATGTTTCCCATAGTTTACACCACTTTTCCCAAATATCATATAATAATCTCAAACCCTACGGGAGTTTTCTTATGCTTAACAGTCAGATCACACCCAGAATTGATTTCACGGAGCTTCTAAGCCGCAATCAGCCGGACGCTGCCGCATGGGTAAAGGGGAATGCGCAAAACCCCGGGCTCAGCGGCATGGTCAAATTTTATCGTACCATTTATGGCGGCGTGTTGGTGGAGGCGGAAGTATTCGGACTTCCAGGCAGCACGCTCCCCGGTTCCAGCAATTTCTATGCCATGCACATACACGAAACCGGAGACTGCAGCGATAATTTTGAGCACACCGGAATGCACTACAATCCCGGCGGCGCGGCACATCCCCATCACGCCGGCGATATGCCCCCGCTTCTCGGCAACCAGGGATATGCCTACAGTGTTTTTTATGACAAGAGATTCACGATTCAGGAAATTATTGGCAGGTCAGTAATCATACATGAAAATCCTGATGACTTCACCTCCCAGCCCGCCGGAAATGCAGGGGACAAAATAGGCTGCGGGGAGATCATTGCAGGCAATGGATAACCTGCTTCACAGGATGGCTTATTGCGACAAAAGGAGATAGCCTGTAAGAGTATCTCCTTTTCTGCCGGAATTACTTTTTAAATCTGCCTTGCGAAAACCATTCTTTCATCACCGCAAGCACTCTGACCAGCTCTTCCTCGGATATGATATAGGGAACCATGGCATACATACAGTTTAAGAAGGGACGGCTGAACACGCCCCGCTCACAGGCGAACTGCTGGTAGCCCTTCAGGACAGCAGCATCCTTTACCTCCACACAGATGCACCCTCCCATGATTCTTACTTCCCTTATCCGGGGATCGGTAAAGCCTTTCATCTCCCGCCTTGTAATCTCTTCAATCCGGCGGATTTTCGCCATGTAATCCTCCTGCTCAAAGAGCTCGATGGATTTCAGCGCCACACTGCATGCCAGCGCATTTCCCATAAAGGTGGGGCCATGCATCAGCGCTTTGGCAGGGTCATCGCTGTAAAAGCCCTCATACACCTTATGGTTTGCCACGGTGACCGCATGGCCGATATAGCCGCCGGTCAGGGCCTTGCCCAGCACAAGGATATCCGGCAGCACCAGATCCGCCACAAAACGGTTTCCGGTACGCCCGAACCCTGTGGCCACCTCATCAAAGATCAGGAGAACCCCATACGCATCGCAGAGCTGCCTTGCCCGGGCAAGAAAGGAAATATCATACATGCGCATTCCCCCTGCTCCCTGCAGTAAAGGTTCCACGATAAAGCAGTTCAGCTCCTTGTGATGCCTTTCAAAGGCCTCCTCCAACGCCGGAATTTCTGTGGGGATATGAATCACATTCTTCTTCTCACCATAGGCCTCCAGGATGAAGTGATAATCCTCATCATCCCCCACTTCCATGGTTTTAAAGGTATCCCCATGATAGGCGTGGGTGAGGGAAAGCACCTTGGTCCGCTCCATTTCCCCGCGGTTCACATAATACTGCAATGCCATTTTCAGGGCAACCTCCACCGCAACGCTTCCGGAATCTGAAAAAAAGCTGTAATCCAGATCTCCCGGCAAAAAAGCCTGCAGCTTATCTGAGAGCTTCTGCACCGGTTCGTGGGTCAGCCCTCCCAGCATCACATGGGAAAAATTGTCCGCCTGGGACTTGATTGCCTGCGTCAGTACCGGATGCTTATACCCATGAATCACACTCCACCAGGAGGAAACCGAATCGATCATTTCCCTCTCCGGCGTCTTTAACCAGACTCCCTCTGCATCTATAATCTTATAAGGTTCTTTCATTGTTTTCATTTGCTGATACGGATACCAGATCATTTTCACACTCTCCTCTTCTTTTATATCCTTACTCCTCATACAGCGAGAGCAGACGTTCCACATCCATAGCCAGTTCCCCGCTTCCCTCCTCCACACAAGCAAGCACCGGAAGCTTCGTTCTGTGCTCGCACATACGGAGATTGTCTTCCTCCATTCTGTTTCCGGGATGAAAATGATTCAATAAGATTCCCTTCACTGCAAGATCTTTTGAGCGCATATACTCCGCGGTCAGGACTACGCTGTTGATTGTCCCCAGCCCCGCATCCGCCACGATCAGGCTGGAGAGCCGCAGCTGCCTTATCACATCCTCCAGCCAGATTTCCTTCTCGTCAAAACAGATGGGACAGAGAATACCGCCGCTTCCCTCCATGGTGACAAAGTCATATTTTTGACAGACTGCCAAAAAGCCCTTTTTCACCTCTTCCATAACCACCGGATTTCCCTCTATCCGGGAGGCAAGATGAGGGGAAACTGCCGTCTCATATATGTAAGGGCACATCTCGTCAAGGGGCTGGTCTATCCCCGATACTTTTTTTACATAAAGCGCATCACCCGGAATCAGCTTTCCGTCCGCCGCCTTCTCATTTCCGCTCATGGCCGCCTTATAATAGGCAGCGCTTAAACCGCTCTCCCTCAATTTTTTTACAATCAGAGCTGTTACAAAGGTTTTACCCACATCCGTTCCCGTCCCTGTAACAAAAATTTTTTTAGCCATTGCAGCGCCTCCCCTTTCCTTTTTTTATATTCTGGCAATCAGCGGCTTCATACGCCTGGCAAGAACCGCCGCCGCAAAGCAGAGAAAAATATCCCCCGGAACCGCCAGCAAAAAGCAGTAAAGAAACAGCGGCCACATGCCGATCGGCGTATCGATTACAAAATTGCAGATCACGTAATAATAAGCCATTCCGGCTCCGTAAACAATGGCAAGGCCGATAAAATTTGCCGCCAGAATCTTTCCAAACGTCTGCCAGCCTGTCTTTTCCGCAAGTTTGCCTGTCACATAGCTTGCCAGGATAAATCCTATGATGTACCCAAAGCTTGGTTTCAGCACATACCAGAAGCCTCCTCCCTCCGCAAAGACCGGAAGCCCTGCCAGCCCCAAAAGCGCATATGCTCCCACGCTGACAGCCCCCAGCCTTCCGCCTAAGAGAAGGCCTGCCAGCATGGTAAAGAGAAACTGCAGCGTAAAGGGAACCACCGGAACCGGTATTTTGATAAAGGCTCCCACTGCCGTCAGCGCTGTGAACAGGCTGCATACAGCCATTTTCTGAATCTTACTTTTCCGTTCCATTCCTTTTTCTCCCTTTTCTCCATTCTTTTGTAAAAAATACTTTTGACCTGAAATCCTGTCCGTAAATTAAAATATCAAATGGAAAGCAGATTGTCAACTATGATTATTTGTAGGTTTACAATCCACCCTGATTCATTGCATTCCCCTGTCGGAGATGTTAAGACTGTATTTCCGGATTGTATTTTAAGCCCTGATTTTTATTGACATTCACACCATGGAATCATATAATAAAAAGCAAACAAAATTCCCGTGAGGGAGTAGCAAGCACAGGGATGTGTAGCAAGTCAACATACTGACCCATTTTGGTCTGGCTTGTTTTAAATTGCGAGACTCATGTATAACCACAGGCTATACTTGGGTCTTTTGTAATTTAAATACAGCAGGAGGAATCCAAAATGGAATGGAGTATCAGATTTTTTTTCAACAGCGCTTTGCTTGGCGTAGGACTTGCCATGGATGCCTTTTCGGTATCCATGGCCAACGGCTTGAATGAGCCGGAAATGAAAAAAGGAAAAATGTGCATGGTAGCCGGTGTTTTTGCCGGATTTCAGTTTCTGATGCCTGTAGCAGGATGGATTTGTGTCCATACAATCGTCCGGTATTTTCAGGCATTCAGAAAGTTTATCCCCTGGATCGCGCTTATTCTTCTCGCCTTCATCGGCGGAAAAATGCTGCTTGACGGAGTTCGCAGCAGGGATTCTGAAGAGGAAAAACCATGCCTTGGCATTGGCTCTCTGCTGGTTCAGGGAATTGCCACTTCCATCGACGCCCTGTCAGTTGGGTTTACCATTGCTGATTACGGCCCTTTTATGGCCTTTGTCTCCGCGCTTATTATCGCCGCAGTTACCTTTGTCATCTGTATGACAGGCCTGACAATCGGAGAAAAATTTGGGACAAAGCTGTCAAACAGGGCGCAGATACTGGGCGGTATTATTCTGATCATCATAGGCATTGAAATTTTTATCTCAGGAAGGACCCCTCTATGAAACATGCGGCTCTGTCAAAGTCAGATAAAACCATAATGAACCGGAACATGCTGATCACGATTCTGGCCCTCGCATGGCCCACCATGTTAGAACAGCTGATGCAAACGGCTGTCCAGTATATTGACACCGCAATGGTGGGGTCACTGGGAACACAGGCAACGGCAGCGGTTGGCTCCACCGGAACCATCAACTGGCTGGTAGGCAACACGATCTCCGCAGTGGGCGTAGGGTTTCTTTCCTACATATCAAAGGCACAGGGAGCGAATGAGCAGACCGCCGCAAAACGTGCCGTTTCCCAGGCGGTCCTGCTCACGCTTATTTTAGGAATTTTCTTTACCATACTTACAGCATCCCTAAGCGGGATGGTTCCTGTGTGGATGCAGGTGGATGAAAGCATTCAGCGCATGGCATCCCAATATTTCCTGATCCTGTACCTGCCCATGCTCCCCCGGACTGCCAGCATTATCTTCGGCACGGTGCTCCGTTCCGCGGGAGATACCAAATCCCCTATGAAAATCGGCCTGTTTGTGAATCTGATCAATGTGGCTTTCAATTTTCTTCTGATCTATCCGGCTCGGGAGATATCCCTGTTTTCCCTGCCTGTTCCCGTGTGGGGCGCAGGGCTTGGCGTGATCGGCGCCGCCATTGCCAGCGCCATCGCCTTTACCGTCGGCGGTATCTGTATCACCTTTGTTTTGTGGAGACATCCTCTGGTTTCTCCCCATGGGCAGAGCTTTGCCCCTGATATGCAGATTTTAAGGCCATGCATGAAGGTAACTCTTCCCAATATGCTGCAGCGTTTCGGCACCTCTCTCGGCTACGTGGCATTTGCCGCTATGATCAATTCCCTGGGAGAAGCCCCCACCGCCGCCCACACCATTGCCAACACGGTGGAATCCGCTTTTTATATTCCCGGCTTTGGTATGCAGACGGCAGCCGCCACCTTAGCAGGCAACGCTTACGGCGCAAATGACAACAAACGCATGAAAAGCCTGACCGCCATGTTTATCCCTCTGGAGGTTGCTTTGATGATGGTTTCGGGCGCCTGCCTTTTTTGGGCGGCTCCGGCTCTGATGCGGATCTTTTCATCCAGCGATACCGTTATCAATCTGGGCTCACGCGTGCTTCGCATGGTGGCTGTCTCTGAGCCTTTTTATGGATTCTCCATCATAATAGAAGGTTTTATGCTGGGTGTCGGAAAGACAAAGGCTCCCTTTGTTTACAATATCATTGGCATGTGGCTCATACGCATCACCGGAACCTTCATCTGCACACAGCTTTTGGGCTTTGGACTGATCTCAGCCTGGGCATGCATGATTGCCCATAATTTGCTGCTGTTTGTACTGTTCCTCATCTCCTATGTGAAAGGCTCGTGGAATCCGCTTCAAACCTCAGTTATCGTCTAAAAAGAGGCTCACCGCTGCTGTGATGAACCTCTTTCCGGGTCTTTGTCTGTCTATGCGTGTGCAATATTTGTATATTCGGATATTTCTCTGTTGATCGTGCAAAGGTCATCCACAGACAGGTTATGAATGTCCTCATTGCCTGTGATTCTGGCAAATGTCCGCAGTTCCTCAGCCGAGCATTTCAGGTAATTCTCCACCCGCTTTGCCGCCGCATCGATATGTAATCTCTCCCTCAGCTTTTCATCCTGGGTAGCCACGCCCACAGGACACATTCCGGTACCGCAGATCCGATACTGCTGGCAGGCGGCGGCCACCATAGCCGCTGAAGCGATGGCAACGGCATCGGCTCCCATGGCGATTGCTTTTGCGAAATCAGAAGATACCCTGAGGCCTCCCGTGATCACAAGATCGATATCCGATGCAATGGAATCAAGGTATTTTCTTGCACGGTAAAGGGCATAGATTGTGGGAACACTGGTGGAATCCCTTATGATGGCAGGCGATGCCCCCGTTGCGCCGCCCCGTCCGTCGATGGTGATAAAATCGGGCTCAGCGTATACGCAGAACTCCAAATCCCTCTCAATACGTCCGGCAGCAATTTTAATGCCGATGGGCCTTCCTTCACTTCGCATGCGCAGCTCGCTTACCAGCTTCTTCAAATCGTCCGCACAGTTGATTCCCGGGAATCTGGAAGGACTGATTACATCCTCTCCCAGAGGTTTATTGCGGATTTTTGCAATTTCAGGAGTAACCTTGCCGCCCGGCAGATGGCCGCCCATTCCCGGCTTGGTTCCCTGGCCGATTTTAATCTCAATGGCGTCGGAAGTCTTCAGATTCTCGTCCGTAACACTGTACAGATTCGGCACATATTCAAAAATATATCGGTGCGCGGCTTCCTTCTCCTCCGGAAGAATCCCTCCCTCGCCGCTGCACATTGCCGTTCCTGCCGCCGCACTTCCTCTTGCCATTGCAATCTTGGTTTCTCTGGAAAGCGCGCCGAAAGACATGTGCGAAATATAAACCGGCATGTCAAGCACCATTGGTTTTTCTGCGTGTTTTCCGATTACGGTTTTCAGTGATACCTCTGCGTGCTCATCCAAAGGCATTGGATTTAACTGCGCCCCCAGTATCAGCACATCATCCCAGTTTGGCATATCCATCTGCGTGCCCATGGCCTCTATCGCCGATTTTCCCGTAAGGGCCATCTCATGAATTTCTTTCATATACCGGTAATCACTGTCTGTTTTTCGGGTTTCCTTTGGATAGCTCAGATCCGGTTCCCCTGTGTTTACGGATGCCGGATGCGGATTGGATTCATTGGGAACCACTGCGGATTTTTCCGTTTCCAGCACTTTAAATCTCTCCGGGGGCTGTTTGCAGACAGGACACCCCGTCAATTCATAAAAAGGCTTACCCTCCTTTTCCTCATCATATACATATCCGCAGATACTGCATTTGTAGACCATCATTAGTACCTCCCTTTTCGTACCTCTTTTACTTCAAAAACAATTCCTCTGTCATCCTCATCCTCTCTGAAATTTTTACCCCAAAAGGACAACGGCTTTCACAGCTGCGGCAGCCGATACACACATCGGCCCGGTGTTCCAGCGCAAAATAATGTTCTTTTACGGCAGCCGGTACCTCCGGCTGCATGACCGCCAGATCATAATACTTGTTGACCATGGCGATATCGATCTGAGCCGGACAGGGTTTGCAGTGCCCGCAATAGGTACACTCTCCCTGGCCGAAGGTATGGCGGGGAGCTTTGGCCAGAATACTGGCATAGTCCTTTTCCTCCGCTGATGCGCTTTCATAGGATACCGCCTGCTCCACATGCTCAGGAGTATCGTATCCCACCATAACAGAAGCCACCGCCGGGCGGGTCAGACAGTAGTGGATGCACTGCACCGGCGTCAGTGCTGCTCCAAAGGGCGATCTTTTCTCGTCAAACAAACGCCCGCCGGCATAGCCCTTCATGACGGTAATACCAACGTCATTTTGCTCACACAGCTTATAAAGCTCAGCCCTGTTCGGATCAATGCCGCCCAGTCCATCCTGATATTCCTCGGCAAAATAGCTGTCAATATCCTCTGTGGGAGGAAGCAGGTCAAAAGCCGGATTAATGCTGAACAGAATCATTTCTACCAGTCCGCTCTCCACCGCTTTCTTTGCCATGGCAGGATTATGGGTACTCATTCCAATATGACGGATTTTGCCGGATTCCTTCAGCTGCCTTACATAGGAAAGGAACGGGCCGTTTATGACGTTTTGCCAATCCTTCTCCTGGTCAACGAAATGGATCATGCCCAGGTCAATATAATCCGTCTGCAGGCGGCTCAGCAAATCCTCAAAGGCGATTCTGCACTTATCCACATCACGGGTGCGGACATACTGCCCCTCCTGCCAGGTGGAGCCGATATGCCCCTGAATAAACCATCTCTCCCGCCTGCCCGCAAGGGCTTTTCCAATGTTTGTACGGACATTCGGCTCTGACATCCAGCAGTCCAGAATGTTGATCCCAAGCTCATCCGCGCGGTCGATAGCAGCCTTGCACTCCTCATAATTGTGGCGCTCCATCCATTCTGCGCCAAAGCCGATTTCACTTACCATCAAATTGGTTTTTCCAAGTCTGCGATACTGCATCTTCTCTCTCCTTTCCACTCTTTCCGTTGCGTATATCCAATACTCTTACAAAGAGCAATGGCAGCCAAAGGATTTTTCAGTCACCTTCAGGGTGTATCAATTCCTTTGGCGCCCCGCTATCTGAATAGCTTTTTATTAGCTTATTATTCCATTTCCACAATTCTGGTATCCGGATCTCCGGCTATGGCCTGTTCGATGACGGCGGCTGTAAGCCGCATGAAATTATTCCCTGACGTAGTGGCTCCTGTCAGTGCATCCAGATCAGAAGAATTCTGTTTTTCAATCAGTTCAGCGGCATAGTATCTGGTATATTCATTGGGATAGGTTCCGGTAACAGACGCCATATTCTGCATATAGGCGTTATCCCATGCCTTGATGTAACCGCTGGGGTCCTTTGCATTAAATTCCGTATATACGATTTTGTTATCTTTTACCATAATACAAACATATTCTTTCCAACCGTAGGAATAACCGGACATTTCTGCACTGTAAAATCCATCCTGCATTTTGGTCTGGGAACCGCATCCCTGAAGCAAAAGGGCAATCGCAAGTACTCCCAAAAATATTTTCTTATTCATAATATTCCTCCCTGTAAGCTTATCTGCTTCCTTTCATTTTAACCTGTGAGACATATTTCTTTAAATCCTCAGCCTGTGCTAAGGACTGTGCGGACATTTTATCATTCCTGTCCGCAATACCCTGAAGGGCTGCAAGGCTGCTGTTGGCATGGTCAACGGCAGCAGTCTGCTCCTGTACGGTACTGGAAAGCCTGACGGAAATATCCCGATATTGCTGCGTAAGCTCTGATATCTCCTGAAAGGTTTGGGCCGTTTGGTTTGCTGTATCAAGACCTGACCGGATCGTCTCATCAGAGCGCTCCAGGAGCCTGCCCGTTTCGGACAATGCCTGAGTAGTCCGCGCAGAGAGTTCCCTGATCTCACCGGCAACAACGGAAAAGCCTCTGCCTGCTTCCCCGGCCCTCGCAGCTTCCACGGAGGCATTTAAGGATAAAAGATTCGTTTGGCGTGAGATATCTTCTATCATCAGGCTGACATTTGAAATGGAATCAACAGCTTCATGGATTTGAGCCATGGAGTCCAGCATACTTTGCATATAGCTTGCGCCAAGGTTTGTTTTTTCGGTTGCCAGTTCCGCACATTGCTCAATTTGCAGGACATTATCCTTATTCCTGTCAATAGAAGATATGATAGCAGCCATATTCTCTTCCATATTATGGAGAACCTTAGTCTGCTCCCTGGAACCGTCAAGGAGCAGCCGTGAATTTTCGGATATTTCCAGAGAGGACTGATTCATTTTCATCATAGTGTTATTAAGGGCATTTGTTATGTTACAGAGAGAATTCCGGATGGAAGTAAAATCACCACGGAAATCATCCGGAACATCATTAGCATAGTTACCGCCGGCAAGGGTACTGAGACATGTTTCGATATTCCGGACATAATGATTTAAGCTTGCAACTGTGCTGGACAGAGACTCTGTAAGAATGCTGGTCTCATCATTGCTGCCGGACAATATAACTTCGTCAGTAAGGTTACCGTCAGAGAGCGCTTTCAGTCTTGCGGCCGCTAAGGACAGGGGGGTTGAAATGCGCTGAGAAACCGGAATCATGATAGCAGCTGCCGCGGCCAACAGCAAAAGAGACATAAGACCGGAAAGCGCTGTAAACATATAAGTAGTGCTCATGAACTCAATTCTTGGAGCATACATAAACAGAGCCCAGTTTGTTCCGGGAATTGGGGAATAACCGGTATAGTATTGCATATATCCGGGCTTATTTCCGAGCTTCAGTATTTCGGATCCGATCTGGAAAGCCGTGATCCTGTCAAAGCTTTCGGCGTTCCCGGAAGAAGGATATAATTCATAGATGTTAACCTTATTAATAATATTCTGGAGAACCCTGTCTCCGATAATATCCCCGCGATTATTAATGATACAGGCGCTTCCCGTATCACCCAGAACAAGCGGGTTTAAAACATCACTTAAAATATCATATTTGTAGCTGCCAACCAGGTAGCCGGTGAGAGTTTCTTCATCCTTTAGTGGAGCGCCAACACAGAGCTGAAGAACATCGTTGGCATAGTATGGTTCGCCGATGGTAATATTTCCGGTCTGTGTCATCATGGAATAATATGCGGCGTCGGAAATGGAATCCGGGGCGGAAGCATCTCCGTAAATTTTTTGACCGTTTGTGTCGTAACCTGCCAGCCAGGCAAATTCTATCTGAAGCGTTATGGCGTTGATGCGCTCCTGTTTTTTGTCCAGAGAAACAGTCCTGTCAAGCAAAATATTTTCATGAGAAAAATTAAACATTCTTTCTGTAAGAAGATGAAGATTTGAACTGACATTTTGTGCAGCAATCCTTGCCGTGATCTGCATATTGTCCAGCTGCGTGGCGTCAGTAGAGCGGACGCTTCCGTTAAACATGATTGAGGTCACCAGCACTGTAACCAGAACAACGGCAGACATAACGTAGAAAATAATTTTTTGCTTTAGATTATAGTACTTTTTCATAAAAAAACTCCTTTTTCGTTTATGCATCATTTCTCTAATTTTAATATAAATATTCAGGATTGCCAATATCTATTTTACATAGTAAAGGGCTGCCGGAACAGCCCTTTTTTCCGTCTGATTTCTTTGTTGGCCTTCCGGGAATGTGACCCCGTCACAGACGAAGCAATCAGAATATGATACACTGCCATCAGACAAAAAGAAAAGGAGGTACTGGTCATGTCCGTACTTATTGTAAACAAAGACAACTTCGATTCTGTCAGGGCCGGCGAAAAAACCGTGCTTCTGGATTTCTATGCCGACTGGTGCGGCCCCTGCCGCATGGTCTCCCCCATTGTGGAAGAAATCGCAGAGGAGAACCCGCAATACCTGGTGGGCAAAGTAAACGTGGACCGGGAACAGGAACTGGCACAAAAATTTAATGTCTTAAGTATCCCTACGCTGGTTGTGCTCAAAAACGGGAACGTTGTAAACCAGGCGGTTGGCGCAAGGCCAAAAGCAGATATCCTCGCCATGTTAAAGGGCTAATCTGCGGAGGCGCTCCTTGTCAATGATGGTAACGCCGCCCCTGGCAGCCTCCACGATCCCTTCACCGGAGAAATACTTCAGCATCCTGGATACCACCTCACGGGCAGAACCCATATACCGGGCAATCTGCCCGTGTGTCAGTTTAAGCGTATCCGAACCTGTCCTGACCGATTCATCCAAAAGGAAGATCGCCAGCCTCTTATCCATACTCATAAACAATATCTGCTGCATCACCCACATCACATCCGAAAAGCGGCTGACAGCCGTTTCCAGCGCAAAAATCCGGATAGCCGGATTCTGTTCAGATACCGCCGCAAAGGCAGGCCCGCTGATCACACAGCATTCGGTATCCTCCTCTGCGTCCAAATACACATCAAATGTGACGGCATCCAGCACACAGGACGCAGACAACATGCACAGGTCTCCTTTGTACAGACGGTAAAGCGTGATATCCTTTCCCTCATCTGACATGATATAAAGCCGCAGGCCTCCTGAACGGACAAGGAGCACGCCAGAGCATTCTTCACCGTTATGGATATTCTTTCCTTTCGGATAAGTAATCAGATGGGAATTCTGACAGATATAGTCCCTTTCCGCATCTGATATTTCTCCCCAGAAAGGGAAGATTCCTTCATAAATATTTTCAAACATCATATCCGCGCTCCCTGCTTCCCAATACAATGCTATCTTATGTGTTATTCCGACTCTGATGACGCATCATAAACATGCGTATAATAATCATGGCTGAGCACAGACTTGGAAAATGTCATTTTATTTCTCACGATACCGGATATCTGATTCACGTAATCTTCCGGAATGACGGCATTTTCATCTGTCGGCGTAAAAATATTCCCGGATGAATTATAATACCCCAAGTCCGTCTTCCAGTCATAATTTCCAAAGAAAACAAGCGGGAGAGCGTCTGAGAGCACATCCCTTCCCACATAAAGCCTGGAATCCCATTCCACACCAAAGAGATTGCACAATGTCGGAAGAATGTCTACGGAAGAGGCAGGTGTATCGATGCTAATCGGCTCATTATCTTCAAGCATCCCGCACCAGATCATAGCGCGGCTTCTGTCCCGCTCCTCATAGGTGTTCACCGGATAACCGTACAGTTCGGATAAGTACGGCATATTTCCCAGGGCGGCATCCGAATCCAGCCCATAGGGAAAATGATCCGGCGCAATGCAGATGACCGTGTCGTCCGCAATCCCTTTTTCTTCAAGGGTGTCCACAAGATAAGCCACTGCCTTTTCAAGCTCAAGATTCGCCGCTATATAAGCACGTACAGGCTCCGTGTAGGAAAGATTGTTCCTCGCGCACCATTCATCTACGGCATCTTTATTTTCCCTTGACATGTCATTGTTGCCAAAAGTGTATACACTGTGACCGCTTACCGTCATGTAATAAACATTAAAAGGCTGTTTGTCAATATACATCGGCAGAGTTTCCTGCATCAATTCCAAATCGCTTGCCGGCCATTCAGGGCTGATAAGCTCCTCAAGGCCATTTCCCACTCCCATATATCCCCCGCTGTAGCCCAGCTTCGTATGAGTCTCATGCCGGTCATAATAAGTGTAGCTGCTGTTGTGGAAAGCCATGCCGAAATATCCCTTTTCATTTAAAAGCGCGCCCATATTGGTATGCGTTCCGTTCCGCGTAATCTCCTTAATGGATCTTCCGCCGGAGGTCGGAATCAAACCAAATAAAAGCTGATATTCACCTCCGGTTGTCCCGGCAATTGACTGCTGGTAATAATCATTGAAGTTAATTCCTTTTGTGGAAAGCCTGTAAAGGGCCGGCGTGAGCTCCGGGTCAATAAGAAAGCCGGAAAACGCTTCCGCACAGATCAAAATCAGATTTTTTCCCGCAAAAGCGCCTGTATATGCATTTTGGCTTGACGGTGTGATCGTAGAGACATAAGCATCAATATCCGCACAGTTCCCACCTGCCGCAGCAAGAGCAGCAAAATCAACAGAAGCCACACTCTGACCGTATACCACCGGTGTTACCGGTTCACCCTTCCGCGCAGTTTTCCTGCTTTTGAAAGAAGCTTCCTCTTGATGTATGACTGCCTCCTGAACGCTGGCAGCCTCCCTTGCCTGTACGGCGGCCTTACCGCCGGATACGGTTTTCTCCTGCCTGCTCACAGCGGGTTCATCCAAGGATGTGCCGGCCATGCCCTGCACAGATTCCGCCTCCATACTTTCAAAGACGGGGGCGGACGTTTTGGATGAAGCGAGATTCCGGATATCCAGACACAGTCCCTCACCCAGCCCAAACTGCATTACTGCCGACTCAAAATTATATTGATTGGTATAAATGTCCTTATGCAGACCGCAGCATAAAATAAGGAATAAAGCCGCTCCATAGCAGGAAGCTCCACCGGCCAAATGTGCCAGCAAAAAATGAACAGCCTGCCCTGTATGTTCCCGCCAAATGCCCTTTTTGGGTAACTGCCCCGCTATCTTTTCTCTTAATACAAACCACAGGATAAGCGGCAGCAAAAAAAGCGCAATATGACTGATTCCGTCAAAGCAGAAAATCAGCCGCCTGATGTCCGCACCAAATCCCCCCAGTGCGTCAGTTGCGGCATTCAATATGGTATTGATGTCATATGCCACCTTAAACTGTCTGTATACCAGAAATTCCACAATGAAAATAAGGGATAAAAACCCCAGATAGAATGGTACCAGAATCTGCACTGCTTTTTTCGGCAGCAGCGAAATAATGCCTGAAGAGGCCAGCCCCGCACAGAGGGAAAATAAAGCCAGAAATACAAATGAACTTCCGGTGTGCAGTGTTTCGACTGACAGCTTGAAAACAATCTCCATGTAAAAACTCGAAAGAAACAAAAAAGCAGCCAGCCGCAGAGAGCCCTGTGAGAAAAAATTTTTAACCTCTGCCGCAGAGAATTTCTTTTGTTTCTTCTTTTGTAAATTCATAATGTCTTTTCATTGCAGGCGTTTTGGCCTGCGTCCTCCTTTTGTTAAATCAAGTTCTCCCATTTCACATAACCTCATTTTACACTGCTATTTTACATGCCGCAAGCATCATTCCTGCAATATTTTTGCATCATTTTTGCATCATTTTTCCTTTTGGTGTCAGTCCTGTTGCCTGATGGTATAATTCCGTCCCCATCGCTCCGCTGTCAGCAGCATCCAAAAAAGAGAAATTCATCAGTCGTCGATAAAGGGGAAGCGATGCCACCGCCTCCCCCTGTTTTACTTACGCAATAAATCTTCCTGCCAATAATAAGCCGCAATTCTCATTATTCTTTCTTTAATACTCCTCTGCTCTCGCTTCTTCCAATTCTTTCAAAAACTTTGGCAGCCATTCTCTGTGTATCTCTCCTTGCCGCCGGTCGGATAATCAAAAAATCTACGCTGTCCATATATAAAATCATTATCTGTAAGGCTTTCCTCCAATCGCCTTAACAGTTCTTCCTCCCTCCTGATATGCTCCCTGTAACCGCTGTTCCGGCAGTAAATTTCCCCCAGCCGCTCCAACAGGGCTGCCCGCAGTGTCTCCTTTCTGTCTTATTTGTATTAGAATATATAAGCTGGTGTTCCGGCAATACAGTATCTCCCATATGGTTCCGATAATAACAGAAGGGCTTCCTATGATTTTAACATAGAAAACCCTCCTGATATTATTTATGAAAATAATTTACGCCCCCGCTATTCATCCTACTGCCTTTCCCACACTTCAACATATCTTCCACTAAGAAAAGGCCCTAACCGCTCTATCCTCTTATAGTTGTCTGGTAAAATCTTGCTCCAATCCAATGAGTGGGTGGTAGGGCTGAATGCTTTCTCTGGAACAGTGTCAACTATGAAATGCCTGACATCATTCCTCTCTGCTGCTGTATGATAGGTTTCCACCCATTCATCTTCTGTTCCTCCATGCATAAAGTTTAATGTAATCAGGTAGTCAATTGGATTCTCTATAAGTTCTCCAAAACTTCCTACTACAAAATCAATTTTCCCACCATTTAATTCCTGTGCTGCCATTATCACTTCTTCCTGTAAATCCAGTCCAATTTTCTTATCTGCTTTTATATGCTGCAATATTTCACCTAACCCACACCCGATATCCACCACCGTCTTACAATTATGGGTATTCAGGTATTTCACGCAAGCCTGTGCATACTCTTTCCATTCATAAGGAGAAAGATGCCACGTATCAAAGTGATACTTGTTGATCATCTGGATATACCTGACTTTCTTTATACCCCCAATGTAAGCGGCAAATAATCGGCGTCTACCAAAGGAGCACAGCCTGTGATATCCTACAGTCAGTGCTCCTTGATAATCGCATAGCCACAAAAACACCAGTGTATCCGGGACTTTTGTTTCTTTTGGGACTACGGTACAAAGTTTAGCCCACAAGCAGCGGCTTCCAGGCTTTACATTTATTATGCAGTTTGATCCATATCTTCGGTCCGTTTTCTTTTCCGGGGCGTTCTTGGACGCTCCGGCTTGGGAAACAGCCCTGCGTATAGTGACCGGCGCTCCTGCTGTTTCCTCTCTTCATACCCCTTGTAGGCTT
>ERZ808046.761-NODE-761-length-20947-cov-6.457068_pt1 | contig 20947 bp, 22 predicted proteins | sample MGYA00380196_ERZ808046 | MGnify/ENA primary metagenome ERZ808046 (study PRJEB31490, sample SAMN06133421) | mouse gut metagenome | isolation source: Z6_2 | host: mice | place: China: Chengdu | collected 2015-05 ...
TGCGGACGGCTACCTCCTGCTCCATCAGGGCGTTGGCGATGCAACCGGCAAAGTAGCTTTTCCCGGTTCCGACACCGCCCCACAGCAGATAGCCGATGTTTTCCTCCTGCATAGTCGGCCAGTTCTCAACATAGAAACGGGCGTGTTTCATCGGCGGGCATTTGCCGTTGTCGTTGGCGAACGTCCAGCCCCTCATAGCCGGGTCGGTAAAGCCCCGGCGTTTCAAGTCGGCCACGGCCTGACGGTGACGGCGGGCCTCCTGTTCCGCCGCCTCCCGGTCAAGGCACTCCTGCTCACAGCGGCAGGGGTGGGGGAGCAAGCGGCCCTCCAGCGGCGGGGCCTCCATGCGAAACTGTTTCGGGGTGCGGCACTTGCCGCAGTACAAAAGCCCGTCCTCGCCGGTGTAGTCTCCCGGTTCCAGCCGGGTCACGGTCATGCGCTTGATGATGCTGTCAAATTCATTCATAAACTCTCGCCCTCCTTGCACGAATAGTCAGACACGCCCTTGCCCTTTCGCCTGTCCTCCTTTGCCCAGCGGCGAATAGTGGCGGCGTGGCTTTTGTAGGTCTTGCCGGTGGAGGCCATATATTCAGACAGTCGCTCGATGTACTCCTGCCAGACGGTGGGGAAGTCGGCTTGCAGTTCAGCAACCTCGGCCTCCGTCAGAAAGACGTTCTCATAGCGGCCCCGCGCTGGCGGGCGCTCACTCACTCCACTCAAGTTATTCTTCAAGTTACTATTACTTATTTTATTAGGGGCCAATTTTCTGGCTATCTGACGGCCAGTTTTTTGGCTATCAGAGGGCCAACTTTCTGGCTGTCTGGTAGCCAGTTTTTTGTCCATCAGACGGTCAATATCCTGGCTGTCTGGCTGTTTCACATAGATGCGATTTGGCATCCCATTCCCACAACGCCGCCGCTCAATCAACCCCGCCGCCTCCAACTCGGTCAATGCGGTCTTGACGGTAGTAGGGCCTTTGTCCACCATATCAGCCAGTTTGTTGAGCGGAAAGACAATGAAAATATTTCCGTCCTCGTCTGTCCAGCCGTTGGCGCGGGAGAGGTTCGCCCTGTCCAGCAGAACGGCATACAGCAGTTTGGCAGTCTGCGTCAAGTCGGCCCCCAGCAGGAAACGGGGATAGGGCAGATAGGGGAGCAATTTGGTGTCGCCGGTCATGTAGTCAGCAATCGTGTTCACCTCCCGATTTGTGGGCCGTTAGAGGGCAGTTTTAGGGGTTCGGAATGATAACATACAGCCCCCCTATCGAGGGCGGCTCCGAAAGTCCCTATTTTAGCGGGTTTTCAAGGGTACTTTTTCTACACACCAGCCCGCTTTTTCCTGGCCCAATCCCGCTTGCTCCGCTTGGCCCGTTCTGCGGCACAATCCCGGCAGTACAGAGTGTTGTGCCTGGATGGGGTGAAAACTCGTTTACATTCCCGGCAACGCCGCCGCCCAGCGGAGGGCGGGGGAAACAGGGCGGCATACAATTCCCTGTCCAACGGCAGCACAGCGGCCCGGAACCAGCGGCAGATCAGCGAGTAGGAAATGCTTTGCGGGCAGACACATTCCTCCCCATCATCCAACAGCAGACAGTTTCCCCGGTCATAGTTACAGCAGCTATGTATCAGCCGTTGGACGGTGCGATACTGCGGATAGGTCATGTGGGGCAGCATCGCTCCTGTTCCTCCCTGCGCTGGGTCTGGCCCTCCCTAGCAAGACGCTCTGCGGTCTTTTTCAAAGTCTCAACTGCCTTAATGTCCTCCCGCATATTACGCATTTTCAGATAATCAGCCTCTTTCTCGGCGGTCAGCCTTACGGCCTCGGCCCTCCACGCCTTGGGGGTAATCTTTTCGCCAGAGGCTTTCAGCGTGTCCAGGTAACGGACAGCGGCATCGAACAGAGCAAGGTCGGCGCTGTGCCGCTGCTCGAATTGCTCCCGCTTTCCAGGAGCAACCTTGTCCAACTTTTGGCGGACGGGCTTGTACTTCTGATACTGCGCCCGCATTTCCAGCCGTTCGGTCAGCGCAGAAATACGGCGCTCCTTGCTCACGATTTTGCCGCGCAAGTCGTAATAATCACCGTTCATGGCAGCAACCTTGTCAAACAATTCCTGCATGGATTTGATACCGTTCTCCATCAGGAAATTGAAAAGTTTTGCATCTGCCTGGAGCGCCTTGACCTTGCCATAGCGGGAAGTCGGGGCGGTGTCCTGCCTTGCCTGGAAAAGAAAATCCATGATGCTTTCCCGGCCCTGGGGCTGGGTGGATTGCTCCTTGCTCCAGTTATACAGCCGGGTAATACGGGCTTTAATTTCTTTTAGCAGCTTGTTGTCGGCGGCAATCTCCCGGTTGATGTTGCCTTTCTCCGTCTGGATGCCCCGGCGCTCCATTTGGCTGGCGGCAGGCCCCATGTGGACGGTGGGGATTTTATCAACGCCTTGGCGCTTGTAGCTGCGGTGGTCGATGCGCTCCGGCCTGCCAGCGGCCTCCAGCGCCCGGTTGGTATAAGCGGCCCACGCCGCCCGCCACTTCTCGGCGTTGCCCCGCTGGTTCCAGTCGGTGGTGTCCTCCCGATGGCTTTTCCAGCCGCCTTTGCCGTCAGGGATGCGCTGGCCCTGGCCGTCCAGGTCGTACACCTTGCGGCACTTCGCCCCCCATTCCCCATTTTCTTTTATAGGCCGAATTGTCAGCAGAATGTGGGCATGGGGGTTGCCAGTTCCCTTGTCATGGATGGCGAAGTCAGCGCACATTCCAGCCGAAACAAAATTGTCTTGCACGAAAGAACGGACAAGGGCAAGCTGCTCCGCTCTGGACAGTTCAACGGGCAAGGCCACTTCAATTTCTCTGGCAAGCTGGGCGGTGCTGGACTTCTCGATTTGCTCCACGCTGTTCCAGAGGGTGGAGCGGTCTGCAAACTCTGGCGGGGCGTGAGAGGGCAGCATGATTTCTGTATGGACAACACCACCTTTGCGTGTGTAGTCATGGGTCAGGCCGTCCCACTCGTTCACCAGTTTTTCGCCGCTCCGATATGCGGCAGCGGCCACGGCGGACTTGCCCTGGCTCCGCTGGATGATTTGGATTGGACAGTGAAAAATTGCCGTAAAAAAGCACCTCCTTCCAGTGTTGGATATTGGCCCCGCCGGAAAGTGACAGACGCGCAGCGGGTGTCACTTTCTGGCGGGGGTGCAAGGGGATTGGGGAGTGCAGCTCCCCATCGCGCTCGGAGAGCGCAACAGCCCCCGGCAGGGCGCACGACACCGGAACGGTGTATAAGTGCGCCGTTCTCCGAACGGACTACCCCTCGTCCCTGGCGTTCTGCGTCTTTTCTGCAAGTTCCGCCGCCCCCGGCAGACGGGAGAGAGCAATCAGAAACGCCTTGACTTCCTCGCCCTCCATTTCCACGACAGCGGGGAAAACGGCCTCCAGAATCGCACCTCGGCCAATCAGCCGGTGCGTCCTCTCCCGGCGTTCCTCGCTACGCTTTCGGTTCAGTAAAATCTTCTGTTGGTTCTGCAACTGGCCGATTTTCTTCTCGACCTGCTGTTCCTCCTGGGACTTGTCCATGAATATCAATCCTCCTTTTTCAGCCAGCCATTTTTGGCAAAAATCTTCTTCAATTTTCTGATGGCACTGGTGACGCTCTCAGTGGCACAGCTCCCGCTTACGCCCTCGTCCGCCGCAATCTCCCGAAACTTTTTCTTCAAGGCATACCGGGCATAGAGCCGCCGCGCCTGGGTGGGGGATAGCTGGGTAATGGCCTCCGCCAGACGTTCCAGCAGCAGTTCTTTAGCGGCCTCGTCAATCTCCCGAATAATCAAATCTTCCGGGGACTGCACCAAGAACATAGCGTGGTTCTCAATGCCGGGGCTGCAATCCATGCTGTAAACATGGTAGTAACTTTTCCTGCCCTCCTGCCGGTTCTCATAGAGCCGACATTCCTCCATGACAGCGGCAACCTCGTCCGGCACTTCCACGAATGTGTCCTTGGCGTAGAGCGGGTAATAGTGCTTTCGCAAATTGATGATTGCCATAGCTGCCCTCACTTCCCCAGGGGGTGGTCTGCGTAGTAGCGGCGGAGATTGCACAGGCCACGGCGGATGGAAAGACAGACGTTACTGCTGTGGATGCGCTCCCGGTCTGCGATCTGCTGCTGGGTCAGTCCTTCCAGGTAGTAGGCGCGGATGCGGCGGGCCTGGGTGGGGGTAGCATAGGCCAGAGCCTCCCACAAGGCAGCGGACAGCCGGTCACGCTCGGCCCGTTCCTCCGCCAACATGACAAGCTGCTCCGGGGACGGGCTGTGTTCCAGGGCGTAGTTCTCCGTCCACTCGAAAGCGTCCAGGGAGTAATAGGCCCGGTGATACCACTTGCGGCGCTCATAGTTCCGCATTTCCCTGACGGACTGGCACAGCACGTCAAAGACTTCCTCACTGACCTCCACCAGCTTGTCCTGCTGATAATGGGGATAGTAGAGCCGCAGATTGATGATTTTCATATAGCCTCCTAAATGACAGGAGGGACAAGCAGCCAAACCTGCTTGTCCCTCCCGGTGATGGAGCTAATGCCCCTCACCTGGTAGCCACTTAGGGGGTCAATCGTGGGGTCACTTTCCGAAAAAAGTTTGAAAAATTTTTCTCACCGCAAAAATACTGTCGCGGACAGCGTACTTGGAGCAGCCGCACATCTCGGCAATCTCCGCATAGCTGAAATCATACAGCGCATAGAGCAAAAACCGCTCCCGCTGGGTGTCAGTACAGAGTGCCAGCACCACCAGAATTTCATCCAGCGTTTCCCTCTGGCAGATCAGTTCCTCCGGGGTGGCGCAGTAGGGCAAGCGGCCCTCCGTAGCGATTATGTACTCGTCAAATTCGCGCCCGTCCCAATGCCGCCGCTGTTCGTGGGCAAGGTTCTCCGCTTTGTGGTCGGCCTGGGTGAGATATTCGTAGACCTCTACCGAAACGGACACGGCCTGCCCATAGTAGTTGATGGTAATTTCCATCGTCCTTTCCTCCGTTCAGATTTTTGGGGTCTGAACGAAGGGGGCGGAGAGCGGCAGCGGGGCCACGGTGGTTGGCCTGGGAATACAAAAGCACCCGGACAGCTAAAAGCCGTTCGGGTGCTGGGTACGACATGATTAACTTGAAACTGACGATTTTCGCAACCTTGGGTGGAGTACGCCGTTGCGGGGGTCAGGCTTTTTTTGACAAGTGAATATCAAGCTGATTTTGGCATCGCAATCTCATGGCGGCATCCTCCTATATACCGCCCATTTTCAACCACAAATATCACAAGAATGTCACCGCCTCAACCCGTTCTGACAAAATAACTTTAGGAAATGTCACAAAACGGTGACATTTGAAAAACCGGGGAAAAATTCCCCGGTTTTTCAAGTCATAATATTTATTCCGCCGTTCTTAACCGCTCGACTACTGTTCCATTGTTAAAGAAATGCAGTGCAACGGTAGGAATGACTGTTGCCAGAAATACATAGACCAATGCCACGATCAAAGCAGGAGCCAGCGTAAAGTGCATGGTAAAGTACCACATGGATGGCGCGTTTAAGGCATTTTCCAAGACTGTCAGCGCAAATATCGCTGCAATCATGCTGCCAACTATATCTGCTCCCGCGGCATAATATAACCCCTCATAGACCATTAAACGGCGAAGCTGCCGGTTTGTCATACCAATGCTCTGCATTGTAGCAAATTCGTTGCGGCGGGTAATAATGCTGGTAATCATCATATTGGTAAAGTTAATCAGCCCGGCAAAAGCCATAATCGCCGCAATCATGCCACCCACCAGCAAAACCGTGTTTTGAACCGAATTTGTGTACTGTTTCAGCACTTCGGTGGAAGTATAGGCAACAGTGGGATTGCTTGCTGTGAAATTATTCAAAAAGGCTTCTATCTGTGCTTCCTGTCCCTCGGTCACATTAAACCCATAACTGAATATGGTCGGGTTGTCGTAAAGCTGCATAAACATACTGTCGGCCATGTAGAGGCGCGGAGCATCTTTCCCAATTTTAGTTTCTGCGGAGGTTGATGAAGCGGTTTCTATTTCTGTGCCTACAACCTTTGCCCTTGCGAGGATTGTAAAAGTCCGAAACAGTTCTCCGTCTTTATAGAAAGAAATACTGTCGCCTACTTGTAGCTGTTCTGTCAGCGGTGTTTCTTTTGGCTCTCCGGTCAGTCTGTTCATGGAACATCCAAGTATAACATATTCCCCGGACTGCATTTTCTGTTTTAGGACTTCTGCATCTTGTTCTCCATCAAAGATTGTCAGATCAGAGAAGAATTGTTCAGACGCCCCATATATATTCCCATAAAAAAGATTTTCCGTATCAGGCGCGGCAGCCATAGAATAGTTGCCATAGGCTTTATTGATACGGCCATCATCTTCTTCCCAAGTACCTGTGCAAGATATATTCTCAATACCATAATCAACCAACACATTTGTGTCGTCCAGGGTATTGCGGTAAAGGCTTCTCCTGTTTTCTATTCCCGGCTGTTGATTGATGAAATCAATAACGGATGTCGGCAGTTCATCCGAATGGTATCGGAACCCCTCGTAAACATTGGCAACAATAGAGTTATAAACTGTGTAGTCTGTTTTTGTGTTGCGGCTGATAAACTTTTCTTCATCAATACTCTGCGTGATAACAACAGCCGAGTTGACAAAAACAATGCACAGCAACAAGGAAATGATAATAAATACCGAGCGCCGTTTGTTTCGTCCAAAGTTAGACAAAGCCATGCGGGACAGTTTGGCTCCTTGTGTCCGTTTGGTGGGTTTTCGCTTGAAATTCCCTTGTTCTGTATAACGAATAGCTTCTAACGGTGATACCTTTGCCGCTCTCTTTGCAGGTTTCCGTGTGCTGATATATACAGTCAAAATTGTAAACATAGACGCAATGATAAAAATTAGAGGGGAGGTTGAAACCTGTATAGCTGACATTACAGACTTGTGTTCAGAGCTGAAAAGGCTCATTGCCACTGGCAGTACCAGCCATCCAGCAAGGAAACCAGTTGCTAACCCAATAGGTAAACTAATAAGGGTAAGGCAGAGCGCCTGCTGGTTTACCAGTTTTTTAATCTGACGGGAGGATGTTCCGATTGTCCGCAGTAAACCATATTGCCGTACATCCTGCATGACAGAAATATCAAAGACGTTGTAAATCAGCAGATAACCGCATACCACAAATAAAAGTGCAAATACCACAGCAAATAAAATCGTTTCCCTTGATGTCATTCCCTGTGTCATTTGATTTTCGCTACAAAGGATATAATTATCTGCCTCCATGTTTTGGGGGTCGCCGCCGACCATATATGCGAAATTCTCCAACTGGCCTTTTATATTTACCTTGTTTTTCAGTACCACATCGGAAAAAATAAGCCCTGCCATTTCCCCGTCCGCTGCATAGGTGTTTTTGAACAGTTCAGGGTTTTCTTCTACAAACTGCTCTGATACAATTATCCGGCTAACAGTGTCGTTGTTAGCCTCCCACCAGCCGGAAAGTACCATGTCATAGTGATAGGTCTGGCCCCGCACTTCAAATTCTATGGGAACCGAAGCGCCAATTTTAACTTCAACGCCTAACGCCTTGAGCGCACGATCAGTGGTGATAATCTCATTCATCTGCTGGGGTGCGGCTCCGTGCGTTGGCGCACAGAATGTTAATTCCTGCTGTACGCTGTCAGCATAGTTGATTTCAACGGTATGGCCGATAGGATTGCTGGCATACGCAAGGAAACGCCTGTGTCCTGCTTCCTGAATGAAATCGCTCTCAATGAGCTGCCGATATTGTTCTTCTGTCATATAGCCCAGCGTACCATCCGCCTTGCTTCCCTTTTGCATGAACATGGAAAGCTGCAAGGAAGAAGTCATATTAAATGCGAGAGAGATAATTGAGGTGAATAGAAACGCCGTCATCGTGATAGCCAGGATTGCAGTAACATTCCGCACCCTGTTTTTTTTGAAATACTTTTTTGAAAGGCTTCTAATTATTTTTGTATTGTTATTTCCAAAGAGAATATCGTTCATGTTCCTGCCCTCCTTTACTGCACGATTTTACCGTCCTCAATACGAACAATGCGGTCGGCAAGCTGGGCGATCTCGTTGTTGTGGGTAATCATCACCAGCGTTTGACGGAATTGACTGCTGGTTACTTTCAAAAGCCCTAACACATCGCTGCTTGTCCGGCTGTCCAGATTGCCGGTCGGTTCGTCAGCCAACACGATGGCCGGTTTTGTAATGAGCGCACGGGCGATGGCGACACGCTGCTGCTGTCCCCCGGACAGGTTGTTGGGCATATTGTTCAGTTTGTCCCCCAGGGCCAGCAGGCGCACTACTTCGTCCATGAATTTCTTGTCTACCGTATCTCCGTCCAGTTCCACGGGCAGGACGATGTTTTCATAGACATTCAGAACAGGGACAAGATTGTAGTTCTGGAAGATAAAGCCGATGTTGCGCCTGCGGAAGATGGTAAGTTGCTCGTCGTTCAGCTCGGCCAACTCCTTGCCCTTCACTTTGATGCTGCCGGAGGTCGGAATATCCAGACCGCCCATCATGTTCAGCAGGGTAGACTTGCCGCTGCCGGATGTTCCGACAATAGCGACAAATTCTCCCTGCTCAATGGAGAGTGTCACACCGTCCAGCGCCTTTGTGATGTTCGGCTCCGCGCCATAGTATTTTTTGAGGTCAGTTGCTTGTAAAATGCTCATGGATTGCACCATCCTTTCTGTGATGCCGTTATCATAACAGCCAATTCTCACAGAAATGTCACAGCACAGCAAGATTTCAGATTTTTATTTACGGGGCAAAAACACAGAAAATGTTGAGCCACGGCCTACTGCCGAAGTCACCTTGATGTAGCCGCCTTGCATGGTGATGATCTCGCGGGCAAGGTACAGCCCTATGCCGATGCCCTCAACATCATGTACTTCTTCCTCACGATAGAAGCGTTTGAAGATCATCCCCTGCTTGCTCTCCACAATGCCCTTGCCGCTGTCTGTAATGTCAATTTTCACATACAATTCCCAACTTTGGACGGACACCTGAATAGTGCCGCCCTCTGGCGTGTACTTCACAGCATTATCCAAAATATTAAACAAGGCTTCACTTGTCCATTTCTTATCATGGGCCAGCAGTATGTCGGGTGGACATTCTACGTTGACATGAATGTTTTTCTTTTCAGCATTCAGCAAAATACCGCCCAGCGCCGCCGCCAAGGTGTTATAAATCGGCTGCACTTTTCTGTCCAAGGCAATCACGCCGGTTTCCAGCCGGGAGGTCTTTATCATGGCTTGCATAAGAAAGTCCAGTTTTTCAAGCTGACCGCTGGATGCCAGCAAAAATTCCTGACGCTTTTCTTCTGTCACAGGCTGTTCAAGCAAAGTGGCGTTTACCATTTGAAGATTTGCAATCGGCGTTTTTACCTGATGGGAAATGTCAGAAATCAATTCCTGCAAATCGGCCCGCTCCTTTGCTACACTTTCCCGATTTTCCCGCATGACTTCATATAGGCGGACAAGCCGGTGGTTGATTTTATAAAACAGGTTTTCTTCCTCATAGACCTGCGGCGGGACTAATGCCCCATCCAGCATATTGTCTATTGTTTCGCATAGTCTGTCCGAAAATAACACCAACTTCCGACGCAGAAAGGCTACGAAAAGAGCTACATAGATGAACACCAGCAGGATAAACAGCAGGCCCAGCCACACGATTGCCGGATTTCTGGTAAAGAGAAAAGCCGCAGTAATGGCCGCAGCGGAGAGCAAACCTAAAAAAGCTGCCCCTACCGCACAAACGCGGTTTATAGAAAGTTTGCTTCTATTCACTTCTTTATCCCCCCAATCCACATATAGCCCATACCATAGACGGTTTTGATATATTGCAGGCCGTCTACTTCGATTTTTCCCCGGATGCGGCTTATCGCAACGGTTAGGGCGTGTTCATCCACAAAGTTTTCGTCTGCGTCCCACAGCTTTTCAAGAAGTACCTGCCGGGTCAGAACGATTTGCGGATTTCTCACCAGCACCTTTAACAAACGATATTCCATTGGCGTGAAAATAATCGGTTCTCCCGTAAGGGTAGCGGTCAGTTCCGAAAAATTGATGGACAGCGTACCGTCCGTATAGCAATCTCCGCCTGTCTGCTTCTGGATGCGGGCCAGCAACGCCGAAACCTTTTTGCGGAATACGCTGATAGGAAATGGTTTTGTCACATAGTCGTCTGCGCCTAACTCAAACCCTTTCAGCATATCGCTCTCCATATCGTTTGCTGTCAGGAAAATCACAGCGGTATCAGGACGGCGCTCTTTGATTTCCTCGCAGAAGTCAAACCCATTTCCATCAGGCAAATTGACATCCAGCACAATCAGATCATAGTCCTGCGCTTCGCAGAAATTGACCGCTGCTGATTTTGTCATGGCAGCGTCCACGGTGTAACCCGCCGCAGAAAGATTGTAGCAAAGTGTATTGTTCAGAAGTCTATCATCTTCAACCACTAAAAGTTTCATAGTATTACCCCCCTCAATCAGGATAACACGGAAATGTTTCAGAAATCTCACAGCGGAATAGATTTTTATGAAATCAGTATAAACTATCACTTGCGCTATACGCAAGATGCTATTATTTAAGAAATGCGGGGGATATGCCCCCGCATTTCTATCAAACCATAATCAGTTCCGCAAAAATGATTTCCTCCACTTGGGCCTTACAGCAATTCATCAAGCCCACCCAGCGCATGGGGTCACGGGCTTTCAAGTCCTCGGTGGCCCCGGCCTCCTTTGCCATTCCCGGCATCATTCTCTCCAACAGGTCGTTGGCGGCGTCCTCGGTTTCCAGCAAGTGGGCGTACAGCTTGCCCTCCATCACCAACTCGGCCCAAACAATGGAGCGATGCTCTTTCAGATACCGCAACCGCAACAGGCCATACTTGCCCAAACTGCGGTCAGACGGCGGCTCTATCGTCAGGTCTGGGAGGTAGTAATCGCCCACCTTCACATAATCCAGTTCAATTTTCATAGCGGCACTCTCCTTTCTCTCAAAGCGTGGGGCGGACTTGCATCGCTGCCCGTTTCGGCTCCTGGCGGGGCAGATCGGCAACACGGGCATAGATACCCTTTGCCATATCCTACGCCCGGATAGCTGCTTTCCCTGCGTCAATCTTGGCCTTTTTCGCCGCCCTGGTGCGTTCCTCATACTGCCGCTGCCAACCGCTGGCCTTGCGGCGGAGATAGGCTTGATGCCACCGGTCTTTCAATTCCTCTTTCTTCCGAATGTCCTCCTGTTCCTCCGGGGTCAACTCCACTTCCCGGAACGCCGGAGGGATGTACTTGCCGACAAAATTGAAGTAAATCTCCACCGCCTGGGTGGTTTCAATACTGCCCTTGCGGTCACGCTCATGGACAAGGATTTTCTCGACAAATTCATTGAGCATGGTTGTCGTCATGGTTTCAAAATCGCTGTACTTGTCAATCAGAGCAATAAATTTTTCAGCCGATTTCTTCCCCTGGTCGTAGCTGCTGACGGCATTTTCCAACTCCGCAATCTCGATGGCAAGTTCCTCCTGCTCCTTGGCGTACTGTGCATCCAGAGCGGCATACCGGGCATCCGGCAGACGGCCCAAAGCGTTGTCCTCATAGATTTTACAGACGAGGCGTTCCAGTTCCCCGGCCCGTTTCTGCGCCGCCGCCAGACGCCGCTTTTTCTTCTTGATGTCGCTGTCCTGCTGGCTGGCCTGGGCCTCCTGCACTTCCCGGATGAATGCCGCTCGGTCAGATTTGGCAAAATCAGAAATCGCCTGGAGCATCCCGGAAATCAGGTCAAGCACGACACTCTCATTGATGCGGTGCTGGGTGGGGCAAAGTACCCCAACAGGGGTCTTGCTGTACTGCCCACAGGTATATTGAGAAATGCGCTTGCCGTTGTTGGTACGGTGGACATACATCTTGCCGCCGCAGTCGGCACAGTAGAGCAGTCCGGTCAGCGGTGCGGCCTCGCCGTAGCCGTCCGGGTAGCGCCTGGAATTTCCCCTGATACGCTGTACGTTGTCAAAAGTCTCCTGGTCGATAATAGCGTCATGGGTATTCTCAAAAATTGTCCACTCGTTTTCATCGACATAGTGACTTTTCTTGTCCTTGAAATGCTTGCGGGTCTTGAAATTGATGGTGTGGCCTAAATACTCCCGTTTTTTTAAGATTTCAACAACAGTGGACGTGCTCCATCTGTAAATATCGTTGAACACCTTGTTTTTGTTCACACCCTCGCCGTGGCGGGCAAGATGAACGGCGGGGATTTCGATTTTGTCAGCGGCCAGCCGGGTGGCGATTTGATAGGGGCCGTAGCCCTCCAACGTCATGGCGAAAATGCGCTGGACTACAGCGGCAGCTTCTTCATCCACCAGCCAATTTTCCCGCTTTTCATCCCACAGATAGCCATAAATCACCGTCCCTGTCAGGTGCTTGCCTGTCATGCCCTTGGCCTTGAATACCGATTTGATTTTACGGCTCGTGTCACGGGCGTAAAATTCGTACATAATATTCAAGAATGGGGTCATGTCGTTGTCCCCTTTTTCGGTGTCTACATTGTCGTTAATGGCAATTAGCCGCACTCCCCGCTGGCGAAGAATTTCCATCACTTGGCCGACTTTCAGATAGTCCCGGCCCATTCTGGACATATCCTTGACGATGATGGCCTCCACATTGCCGTCCTCGACTTCCTCCATCATCGCCATAAAACCGGGCCGGTCGAAGCGGGTTCCAGAAACGCCGTCATCCGTGAAGTGCTTGAAACGGAGATACCCATTCCGGCGGGCGAAGTCCTCCAGCATGATTTTTTGATTTTGGATTGAAAAACTCTCCCCATTTAATTCGTCGTCGCGGCTGAGGCGTTCATAGAGCAACGCAATCTTGGTTTTTGCCATAGCACAGACCTCCTCAAAATGAAATATGCTTTAAGCTGTCCTCGCATATCACCGAAAAATCAGTGAATTAACAAGTCGCTTAGAGCATATATCACCGCTGGCAAGGCGATATTTGCGGTATTGCTTCACAGCGAAGCAATCCGGCTTGCGCTTTTCCAGCCCGGCAAACATATAGTCCACCGCGTTCATAAAGTCAGGATCGTCCTCTTTCACCTCCATGCCGGAGATCATATCCACCAGCGTATTCATATTCCTGTCCTCCGCTGGCCCCTCAAAAATGATGTAGGCAATCAGGGCGCAGTACAGGAGCGTTTCAGATTTCGTCCAAAACGGATCGCCCTCCTTGCCCTCGCCCTTGGTGTTGGAGATCAGGGCATTGACGAATTTCAGGATGTCGGCCTCATTGCGGATATAGGCCAGGGGGTTATAGTGCATGGATTTTGAAAAGTCGATGCTGTTGAAAACCTTGATTTTATATCCCTTTTTCTTTTGGAGAAAATAGCCCACCTGGGACAGCACCCCGCCCTTGGGGTCTACCACCACATAGGAGCTGTGGGCCTGGAGCAGTTGAGGGGTGAGCCAAAACCGGGTTTTGCCGGAGCCGCTGGAGCCGATGACACAGGCGTTGAGGTTCCGGGCGTTGGCCGGGTTCTTGGGCCGGGTGTTGGTGGTGAGAAATTCCGTTTTGGTGAGAATGACGTTTTTTTCAAACTTGGGATCGGCAAAAGGGGCAATATCTTTTGGCCCGCCCCAGCGGGCCGATCCATATTCCGCATCCGGGCGGAATTTCCTGGCCTTTTTCGCCTTGCAGTAAATCATCAGCCGGATGCCAGCCGCCCCCGCGATGCCCACCAGCCAGTCAAAGGGGTTCAACCCCGGCGAAAAGTCGGCCAGGGCCGGGGCCAGGGTCGCCATCATCCCCACCAGCTTCTGGCCCATGTTCCCGCCAGCCGCCAGACGGTAGGCCGTCCCCGCTTTCAGACAGGCCCACAGGATGAACAGATAGGGGATGTTAGACAAAATGTACTTGCGGATATTATCTTTCCTCACGCTCCGCCTCCTTTGTCCGCTCCTTTTGCCGGGGCTGATCGCGTACCAGTTCCTGGGCGTGTTTGAGCTGTTCCCGGAGGGGGACGCGCCGATCCCGGCCACGGTTCATCATCCGGCGGGAGTATTCAGAGAAACAGCCCGTAATGGCGTCCGTCTGTTTTGCCTTGAAGAACAGCAGGTATTTTCCCTTTTCCACCCGCTTGATGGCATAGTCCACGCCCCAGCGCCGGGCCACCCGGTCAAAGTCTTTCGCCCGCCCCGGCAGGTCGATGGCGCTGGCCTCCCCACCGTGACGCAAAAGCTGCTTCACCGTCTGCTTGCCCTGGGGCGCTTGGGACTTGCGGATTTTCTTGGCCGCCTCCCCCAGCGCGTAGGCCAGCCCACGCGCCGTCAGCTTGCTGGCCCGGACGGAAATTGCGATAGTGCTGCGGGAAATTTCCTCGTCAATCAATTAACTCCCTCCTTTCCGGGGCGCACCTCTGGCCACAATGGCCAGAAGCTACCTGTCATCCCGGCTGGTGGATAGCCGCTGTTTCCCCTCGTTCAGCGCGGAGCGGTCAATCACCTCCTGATAGGCCGCCATCTGCTCCCGGATATTGAGTTGGGGATAGGCGAACACCCGATGCTCCGGGGGAATGTCCTCTATGCCGTGGTAATGCTCCACAAAGGAGCCGGGGTTGCACATGACATAGCCGCCGGGGGCAAAGTGGCCGCCCTCGTTGATCCGCACGTCCCGCCCGTATGCCTCATAGTCGATGTAGTCAATCAAATGCTCCGGCACTTGGACGGCTTCAAACTCCTGGATATACAGGCGACCCAGGGCCTCCTCGCTGTCAACATCAGGGTAAAAGTCGTAGCTGTCCAGATTTTGCGTCAGGTTGATTAAATCCTTGACGCTCCCGGTGTATTCGCCGCTGTCCATCACGGCCTCCAGCTTTGCCAGCTCGTCATCGTCCATGCCGGACAGCAGGTGAGCCAGATGGTTCAGCTCGTCAATGCTCTCGTACTCGCCCAGGTGGTCATACAGGCCCAGGATGTCGCTCTCAAAGTTGGTAATGAAAATTTCCTCATACCGAACACCGTCCACCCCAATGCGTTTCAACAGGGCCTGTACCTCCTCAGTGGTGGTGGGGAAGTTCAGTGGCGCACCCGCCAGACGGCCCTCGTTGTACTTCCCCAGGTTGGTTACATAGGCTTCAAGGATTTTGCCCTCCATATCAGCGCCGCCTGTGGCCCTGGCCCTTGACGGTCAGGATGCCCTCTAACGTGGTGGCGGTGATCCCCAGCCGCTGGGAGGTGGCGATGTCGTTTTTCATTTCCTCGGTGACGGGGCCGCCGCACACCACCAGGACGCGGGAGCGCCGGAGCAGGTCGCGGCCCATGTCGATGCCGCTCTTATGCTCCTCCGGCACAGCGTCATTGAGGAACAGGGGCAGATACAGCGTGGGACAGATGGGGGAAAAGCCAGCGTCATACACGGCCCGGCAATACTTGGCCGCCTGTTCCGTGATTTCGCAGGGGTCGCCGCGCCATGCGGCGGTTACATAAGCGAGGGGTCGCTTCATATCGGAAATGCCTCCTTTTTTATGTTCAGTCGGTGGGGGACGGTCAACCCTATCCCCCCGCCCTTTCCCATTCATGGGAAAGGGGGCGGCTCTGGAGGATATACCCCCGCCGCGCCGCAGGGGATAGCACAGCCGGGGCCGTCCGTCAAGGGCAAGCCGCCGCAAGCGGCGGGGCGTTCCGCCCCCTTGACAGCCGTCCCCGCCTGTGCTTTTACGACGGCGGCGACGGGGGATATACCCACCAGAGCCTCGGCGTTGCAAAGTCCGCTCTGCTCCGTTTCCGCCTCCAGCGAAAACTGCGCCCGCTCCCTTGCTCCGCCTCTCCCCACAAAGTCTCCGACTTTGCGGGGTTCCCCGTTTCCTGCGGGGGGACGGAAAAACCTCTGGTCAGGCTGGCCAGAGGTTACTTTTCCATTTCCACTTTTTTGTCGCCCTTACCCAGCTCCGGGGGCTGTTTCTCTTTCCACCCGTCCAGCAGGGCCATGATCTGATCCTTCATCTGACGGGGCGTGGCCTCCTTGCCGAAATACTTCTCCAGTTCAGCGCCGGAAATAATCACAGAAATATCCTCCTTTTTCTTTTCTTCACTCAAAATCGCGTCTATGGCGTCCGGGTTCAGCTTGTTGTCCTTGTCCAGCTCCCGGAGCCGCTTGGCCTGCCCCTGGGACGGGGAGGACTGCTGGCCCTCAATGGAAACAGCGATATACTTCTGGTGCTTGGGCCGGATGCGGGAGATTTCCACGGCGGGAGTAAACGACAACTTGCCAGCGTCCATAACCTCTTTCAGTTCGGGAACAAGGTCATTCAGCCAGAGATACCGCTGGACGGTTTTCACGCTCATGCCGTTGCGCTGGCCCACGCTTTGCAGGGAGAGCTTGCCCGCCTCGTCATCGTCACCCCGCGCCCCCTGGTGCTTGATAGCTTCATACTGCTGTTGCAGGGCCGCCGCCTTTTCGCTGGGCAGGAGCTTTTCACGGTGGCGCAGGTTGTCATCCGTCATAGCCAGCACTGCCTCATCGTCAGTCATGTTGCGGATGATACAGGGCATATTCATAAATCCGGCCAGCTCGCTGGCACGCTGGCGGCGGTGGCCCGCGATGATTTCATAGCCTCCATCCTCACGGGGACGCACCAGGGCGGGCTGGTTCACACCGCCGGAACGAACAGACTCCACCAGCCCCTGCATTTCCGCATCGTCCCGCACACCAAAGGGATGATCCTTGAACGGGTGAAGGTCAAAGAGGTTCAAATAAACAATTTCCTCTTTTTCGGCGCGGGTCGCGTCACGGGGCTGGGCAGATTCAGGCGGCGGGGCCGGGGCCTCCTCCTTGGCGGGGGTAGGGGGAGCGCCCTTGCTGGGGGCGGCCCGCTTACCCTTGCCGGGGGCCTTGTCAGCCTTGGCCTTGGGAGTGCGGCCCCGGCCCGGTTTCTTCTCACCAGCCTCCGGCGCGGCCCGGTCTGCCTTGGGCGGACGGCCCCGGCGGGGCTTTTTCTGCTCCGCTTCAATTTCCTCCAGGGGCCGCTCCCATTCCTGCTTGGTGTACTCGGTAACGGAGCCAGCAGCGCCCTGCTCCGGGGGAGCCTCCGGCCCGCTCTTGTCAGCCTCCGCCCGCACGTCCGACAGGTCGATCACCTTGCCGGAGGGGGCGGGGCCGCCGTCCATGCCGGGGATCACCGCCTGTTCCGTCTGCTCCGGCGCGGGAGGGGGAGGGCCGCCCGGCGCTTCCGGCGTGGCGTTGGTCTTGGTTTCGTCTGCCATGCTTGCAAATACCTCCTTATCACGATTGGGGCCGCATACCCACGCGGCCCAGGGTTCAGGGATTTTCCTCCGCATACAAAAACACCGCCTATTGTCCCGTTAGGCGGTGTTTTGTGTAAGGTTGGTAGCACTTTTTTTGCTTCTTTTCCCTGTATGCCCTTGTCAAGTGATGTTTCCATCTTCTTCTACAAAATATTTTTCTATATCGTTATTCGCATTACTAAGTATTTCCTTTAATCTGTGACCATCTCTATCACTAAATACAGAATGGCTCATCAGAATCTGTGATATTCTTGAATTCCTTCCAGAACTCATTTCCCTTTCCGCATCCCGTAACGGTTTCAAATATACAGCTTTTAACAATTCTCTGGCTTTCCATCCATAGACCTGAACCTCCGGAAATTATATATTTGCAATTGCGATACAATCATTACAGAACCTCCTGTGATTTTCGTATGGTTTTCTAAATCTACTACATATCCAGCATCATCAAGTAACTGTCCAGCCTTGCATTCATATAACCTGCAAACAGCTTTTCCATTGCACCAAGATTATGCTTTACATGATATTCATCAAACGCATTGTAATAGGAAATCCGGTCTGCAAACTTAATGTCAATTGGCGGATATCCGGCTTTCATCAATTCTAAATTCACGAGCAGTCTCCCAGTTCTGCCATTTCCGTCAATAAAAGGGTGAATCCCTTCGAATTCAATATGAAACCGTGCAAGCCGGGTAATGATATGCTCCTCATTATTTCTATAAGCCTCCAGCAATTGTTCCATTTTAGGCTGGATCAAATATGGCTGAACCGGTTCATGTTTCGCACCCATAATTCTGACAGGCACTCTTCTGTAAACCCCACGGTCCTCCCGTTTATCCGCCAATACAAGATAATGAATCTGCTTGATGATCCTCTCCGATAAAGGCATCTGCTCTTTTACCAAATCCCGCACAAAATCAAATGCCTCTTTATGTCCGACTGCCTCCATATGGTCTTTTAACGGCTTCCTGTCAATTGTCAGACCACGCAAAACCATATCCGTCTCACGCAGGGTCAGGGTATTTCCCTCAATCGCATTGGAATTATAGGTATACTCGACAATAAACTCCTCTGCCAGACGTTCCAATTCCCCCTCTGTCAGCGGGCGTCTGCTATCCAGTTCCCTTTTCTTCCTTTCTATAGCTGTCAGTAAACTTTCTGTTGCTCTAAACCGTCCATCTTCTGGTTTTTTCGCATCTGCAGGAATCATCCAACTGCGCCCTTCACGGGTGACACCCAAAATTTTTCCTTCTGCACAGAGTATGCGCACTCGTCTGTCAGAAATCCCCCACTTTTCTGCAGCCTGCTTTACCGTTATATACATAAAGATTACACCTCTCTTCCGCAAATAGTATACTCCATTTTCGGAATAATATCAATCCATACGGAACAATATATTTTTATTTTCGGAATAATAAAAACCCGAAAATGCAGTAACTAATTTCCGAGCCTTAACTTTTACATTTTCAGTTTTAAATTTCCCATTTATAATATCCGCTATTTCTATTTTTTACCTTATAACGTTATGACCACGATTTAACGATTGCCTAATACCTTTTAACGATTATACACATTTCCTGTTTTTCATTCCTTCATTCGTAGTCTTACCGTAGTCCAAGTATTATTTGTCTGCCACGGTATGCCCAAATTTGCCCCAAAGTGCCGAATTATGCGGTTTTTACCTTACTCCTGCCGTGGCAGACAAATACTATTTTATCCATATTTCAAATAATGTAAAGCGTTTATCAAGAAAATTCCTATCGTTAAAAAATGCACCCAAAGTCATGCTTGGGTGCATTGTATCAAATTGTGGTACGCAAGCCATACCGGAAAGCCCACAAAAATCCCATCATACCCTGCATATCTGCCAGATGATCTGCCAGTGCCGGGCGGGAAGACGGATCATTCTATATTTTCTGATTTCCCGTTGACCAGACGTGCTTCTCTTTTGCTGCCGATACGGTATTCTGTGCCATAACGCCAACAAGCGCATGAGGAATATACGGCTCCTCCAGATACAGCCTTTCTTCTTCCGAAAGAACCAGCTCTACGGCCTTTGCCGCACCCTCAATATGATGCAGCTTTGTCGCACCTACAACGGGAGCTGTTACTTTTGTCAGAAGCCACGCCAGGGAAACCTCCGTCATGGACACTCCATGTTTTTCGGCAAGCTCCTGCACACGTCCGATCACAACGCCATCCTGCTTCGCAGTCGCGTCATACTTGAACTTTGCATAACTGTCTTCTTCCAGGCGCTTTGAAGTCTCGCCTGGAGCCTTTGACAACCGCCCACCTGCCAGCGCACTGTAAGGAGTCATAGCAATGTTGTCTTCCGCACACAGCTTTGCCATCTCCCTTTCCTCCTCACGGAAGATCAAATTGTAATGTCCCTGAATGGAAACAAACTTTGCAAAGCCTTCTTTCTCCGCCAGTGCATTTGCCTTTGCAAGCTTCCATGCAAAACAGTTGGAAATGCCGATACACCTCACTTTCCCTGCTTTCACGATATTGTTCAGCCCCTCCATGATGTCATAAAGCGGCGTCTGATAATCCCACATATGGTAAATATATAAATCTACATGATCCATTCCAAGATTGGCAAGGCTTTTGTTTACCATACGCTCGATATGCTGCTGTCCTGTGATCCCTGCCGCAATATCCTCCTGTGTGCGTGGCAGAAATTTTGTTGCCACAACCACCTCGTCCCGTTTTGCAAAGTCCCATAACGCCCTGCCTACATACTGCTCACTGGTACCACTCTGATACCCAATCGCAGTATCAAAGAAATTGACTCCAAGCTCCAGTCCCCGCTTTATGATCTCACGGGAATGTTCCTCGTCAAGTGTCCACGAATGCTGCCCGTTTGCCGCATCGCCAAAACCCATGCATCCCATACAGATACGGGATACGTTTAGATCCGAATTCCCTAATTTTGTGTACTGCATCATTTACCTCCTTTATTTGATACTGTTTGTCTCAAGACATTGGCTGATATCTTCCTTGAGTGTCGTTCCTCCTGAATAATGGACAGACAACGCCTCTCCCATGGCAGCGTCCGGAGCCAGCTTTGCAATCGCCGTCAGACTCTGCCCGAAGCGGGCTCCGCCATGGCTGCAGAAAGGAATGATGGTTTTCCCTGAAAAATCATACTCCTCCAGGAAAGATGCTATCGGCATGGGTATGGACGCCCACCAGTTCGGGTAATAAAATGTAGCCTCCCTCTGGAACCCTTTGAAAATACTGGCTTTAACGCTATACAAAAATGTGTTCCAATAGCGTTGCTGCCCATTTCCAGACGATTCCATTCTACTATTCTCCATACTCCTTTTCCAATACCTGAACTGCATGTGAAGTGCTATACTAAAGTTGTAACGGGAGTGGCTAATGAGATATAATCAAAATTACAAGAAAAGAGGTACTCATTATGTCACAAAACTACACTCCCGAATTTAAAAAGAAGATCATCCGACTCCATGAGGAGGAAGGACGAACCTACAAAAGCATCACCGCTGAGTATGGCGTATCCAAAGCCAGTATCTCCAAGTGGTGCAGCGAATTCAGCAAAGAATGCCAGACAGACCCTCAAGCCAAAGAAGATTATGACTCCATGA
>ERZ808046.764-NODE-764-length-20861-cov-3.882650_pt1 | contig 20861 bp, 18 predicted proteins | sample MGYA00380196_ERZ808046 | MGnify/ENA primary metagenome ERZ808046 (study PRJEB31490, sample SAMN06133421) | mouse gut metagenome | isolation source: Z6_2 | host: mice | place: China: Chengdu | collected 2015-05 ...
TCATACTGGCTGGTACGGCCGATAAAACTTTTGGAAAATGCAGCAAATGAATGTGCACAGGGGAATTATTCCATTCGTATACCCATTGTATCTCAAGATGAAATCGGAAATCTCTGTCTGAAATTTAATTTCATGACAGAACAGATTCAAAATCTTCTGGACAGAGTCTACCAGTATCAGCTGTCCACAAAGCAAGCACAGCTTGAAGCCCTGCAGAATCAGATCAGTCCGCACTTTTTGCATAACACACTGGATATTATACGAATGAAAGCATTGATAAACAAAGATAAAGAAGTAGCGAAGATGGTAGAAACTCTTGCAAAGCTATTCAGAATCACTTTGGATCGGAACAGTAACATTGTAACAATAAAAGACGAACTGGAACATGTGGAGACATATCTTACCATTCAAAACATGCGCTTTAATAACCGCTACCACTTTGTCAAAAATGTGCCGGATGAATTACTTAAATGTTCTATAATTAAACTGACCCTGCAGCCGCTTGTGGAAAATTCAATCAAGCATGGTTTTTCACAGACATTTGATGACGAAATGATAGAAATCCAGATTGAATCTTCCGGACACGATCTGATCATCCAGGTACGCGATAACGGTATTGGAATTGATGAAAACAACATCCGCCGAATCTATGATAAACTGGAGCATCTGGATACATTGGAGAACAATACGCTCCATAACAGTATCGGCATCGTTAATATCTCTGACAGAATACGGTTAGAATACGGAAGCACCTATTATCTCCGTATCTTTCCCAACTCTCCACGGGGTACTGTTGTAGAACTTCGCATTCCCAAAAACTACAATCTCGAAATGATTCCTGAAATAGATTAACGCAAATCAAAATACTCTAAGAATAAGTACACACAATAAGGAGATAAAAAATGGCTCGATACAAAGTATTGCTCATAGATGATGAACCTATTATTTTACAAGGTCTTCATATATTAATTGACTGGGATGCCCTTAACCTTGAAATTGTCGGCAGTGCATCAGATGGAATTCAGGGTCTGGAATTAATCAGAGAGTTGAAGCCTGATATTGTCATTTCCGATATCCGAATGCCTAACTGTACCGGTGTCGATATGATCCGGCAGGCACATAACCTCTATCCATGCCAGTTTATCGTACTCAGCGGATACTCCGATTTTGCCTATGCAAAACAGTGTATTTCTTTTGGTGTACAGGAATATCTCCTAAAGCCGGTTACCGATTCAGAATTAACCCAGGCACTTGAAAAAGTCATCAAACTTTTGGATAACCGTAAGGAATCTGATGATGCACTTATCCGCCTTGACGATATGAATCAGCAGCTTCAGCTTCTTGCGCGGGATGATATTCTCCGGGATATTTTTAATTCCTATTTTGAGACAGATGAAGATTTCTATCTTTCTCTCTCAGATTACGAGCTCTCCTTTCCGAAAGGAGCTTGCTTTCTTGCTGTCGCTTTTCAATTTTCAGCAGCACAAAACACCGGAAATATTCGAGAAACCTTATCCGGACAACTGAATTTTTTTTCTGCATCATTTTTACTTTTTTACTATGGGAATAATACTTATATGGGAATCTTTTCCTTTTGCAACGAATCGGAGGCAGATGCTTTTAACGAGCAGATCCATACCCTTCATTCGGATTTGTGCAGCTGTCTGAAAGCGGATATCAGCATCGGCATCGGAAATACTTACCCTTTTGCTTATCAGGCTTTTCTTTCCTGTAAGCAGGCAATTTATGCACTTTCTTATAAAATCATCCGTGGCTCCAGTTCTGTCAATCCTTTTGACAGTAATTTAAAAAGCGCACATTTTATCCAGAACATCCCGGATGAGCTGTGGAATACTTATCGCAAAAGTCTGCTGCAGCCCAATTTTGCCAGTATTTCAAATGCGATTCATAAGATTTTTTACTATATGATGGTTTCTTCTGACATGCCTCTTTTAGGCATACAGATCAATGCTCTTAACCTGATTATGACCTGTATTCAATATCTGTCGGAAACACCTTCTTCCACTTCATATTCTTACGAGAACATGAACTTTATGCAGCAGATTTCTTCCATTCAATCTGCCGGGGAGCTTGAAAAATATTCCGAAAATATTATATACAGCCTTTTAAATGACAGCAGGGAAAACGAATTGACTAAACCGGGAGAACTAGTTTCCAAAGTTGAAAATTATATTAATTCCAATTACCTGGAAGATCTTTCTCTCGTAACTGTCGCACAAATTTTTTATATTTCACCGATTTATCTTAGTCAGACATTTAAGAAACAGACTGGACAGCTTTATCTTGATTACGTAACACAGGTGAAAATAAACGCTGCTAAAAAGATGCTGCTCACTACGGATCTTATGGTATATGAAATTGCAGAAAGACTCCATTATAAAGATTCCAAATATTTCAGCAGACTCTTTGAAAAAAAGACAGGAAAGAAACCTAGTGAGTTCAGAAAAACACCAACAGAAAATTAGCATTTGTCCAGAATACGGCTGTATCAGTATGAAACAAGCCGGAAGGACTTATGCAAAACCAGGCTAATTAGCGTTCCCTTCATATTGTTTTTTCAAGGCCTCCCACTGGAAGGTCTGTGAAGTATGCCTGAAAATATTTTCCCTGCTAGATTTCCCTCAAATTCCATACTGTTTTGAAAAAAATTTTATTGAGCGCTTACGCTTCAAATAACATGCTCTCTACTAAAAAGTTATAATTAACATGTGACATATCTTTTCTCCTCCGTATTCTTAATACATCAAAAGCATCAGTGTCAACAAATTCATTTGTTGACACTGATAATATCATTCATTTCTGCTCCGATTTAAAACTTTTATACTCTGCACCTGAAAATCCATCAACCTGTGCTTTACACTCATCCCATGATTTATATATTCCAAGTGTTTTCCCTTTTTTTACTGCATAATATTTAAATGAAGTGCTTATTACTCCCCCCACTCTATCCTACCCGGCAAACACTCCCGCCTCACACCGGCAGACTATCCCTCACGCACAGCGCCCCATACCCCACCTGCGGATTGGGATATTCCGTAACCCCCGGCAAAGGTTTTGCACCCCTCCTCAAATACGCCTTCACCTTCTCCCCATACAAATACGGATCGTTTTGCTTTACTATTCCCCACTCCATCAAAAGCGCTGCGCTTCCGGTCACAAACGGTGCTGCAAAGGAGGTGCCCGTCACTTCCGCATAACCTCCGCCTGCTGCCGGAGCTGTGATTCTTACTCCCGGAGCTGCCAGATCCGGTTTAAATGCCGGCGCTCCTTCCTGCCCTTCTGCGGGTCCTCTTCCTGAAAAATCCGCATAGGTAAATGTCAAAGCATCGTATGCCCCGACTGTTACGACTCTGGAAGCCGTCGATGGAATTGTAAGGGTGGTCCGGCTTACCGGAAATAAAAATGCAGTTCCTACATTCAATGCACTCTGGCTGGGCAGCCACATCTGGTACTCACCGGATACAATCTTCCGCGGTGTCAAAATAATCTGCCATACACCTGCGTCAATATAAGATTGCCTTGGCAGAAAATCCAGAAAAATCTCTTGCCTTACACTATACGGGCTGGGTTCTCCATAATATAGCAGAATCTCCGTGCCTCCCAGTACAAACCGCTGTGTTCCCAGGTGCTCCTGAATCGGTCCTGCCTGTACACCAGAAGGATTCCTTATGGAAATATCGATCTCATCTACATAAGACTTCCATATCTGCACGTTCACTGTCGGTTCATTCATCTGTACCCCTAACTGTACGGTTTCCTCCTGATTTTCAACCAGCGTTCCTGCAGTATGTCCCGCACTCGTCCCTTCATTCCCGCTTCCAACGCAGATGACACTTTTCCAATAATTTGAAATATCATCCAGAAAACGTTCTATCAAAGATGTGCCGTCATGAGAACCGTATGTATTACCGAAGCTCAGATTAATCGCTACAGGCATTCGATATTCCAATGCCTTTTTTACCGCATAATCCACGCCCTGCATCAGTTCCGTCGTTCTGGGGAATCCATCTGCCCGGGGACTCCCAAGCTTTACCACGATAAGCTCGCTGCCCGGCGCCACCCCTACGTTTGCAGGGACATTTCCACTGCCGGGCGCACTTATGTTTCCCGATATATTTCCGCTGCCGGGCGCACTCACATTTCCTGCTGCACTCCCGCTCCCGGCAGCAATCCCCGCCACCGCCGTCCCGTGTCCGGAAGTATCCCTGCTTGGTACAATTTTTTCTCTTTCTTCTCTGCCGTCTGCCATTAGGGCTTCATTAATCTGCGCCTGTGTATACTCTGTTCCGATGGCATATCCTTTCGGCGGATTTCCCGGTATGGTCTGATCCCATAATGAGCGAATCCGTGTCTGTCCGTCGGGATAGCGAAAATCAGGGAGTGTATAATCGATTCCGCTGTCTATGACCGCCACCAAAATCCCACTGCCGTAAAGACTATCACTTTGTACCGCCCCGGCCAGAGAAAAAGGGCTTCGCTGTACCTCATTGATACAGGAAACCCTCTTTCCGTTCGTCACTTGAAAAAACAATCTTTTTGGTTTTTCTATGAAATCCACTGTCGGCAGCTGCGCCAATGCATTTATCCGGGATTCTGCAATTGTAATTACTGCATATTCATTCGCCATTTCCACCACGGCGGAGGCGATTGCACGAACCGTCTCCAACGAACCGGAATATTTGATGATCAAATCCCACTCCCTGTCAATGGGATTGTACCCCACCTCCAGCTCCAATGATCTCACACGCTCCTCCTCTGTCGCATCCAGAGCAAGATTCAACAGGTTCTCGGCTTTCTGACTCATATTACTCAGCTTCCTTTTATAACTATCATTCTTTTATAATATATGACGCCAAACGATACATATGAGCGGCAGAAATCAGATATAACAGGTGAACTGCATGGCCGAGTTGTTACAATTAGACATTTTTATATGGAGCCATCGTATAAGGCAGGAAAAGTCCTTCTCTCTTTGCGATTTCCGCAAACGCCGGAATTTACCCTCTAATTAAAGCCAATCAGTCTCCGTGCCACGCTGTATGCCATCGAAGACACCTTTCTTCCTGAGCGTCCGGGCAGATTCATTGTCTGTCCGAGGATTCCGTAACGAATCTTAAAATATGTCTTGTAATCCTTCTTCTTCAGATATTTCCACAGTTCCGTTTTCTTTTCCAGATTTTCTTTTTTCTTAGAACGGATACACAGAATAGAAGACACCGTCATCATAATTGCCAGATAATTGAGCATATATTTTCGGAGCTTCTTACTTGGCACCATGCGCAGCTCATACATTGCAACCATTGTCTTTGTTACAAAAATCTGCTGATCCACACGGCTGATCATTACTTTTTCATTGACGGACTGGTCTTCCCTCCCGATAAAATAACGGTAAAAATCCTCATCCATATAATAAAGCGTCCTCACATGCGGCAGCGGATAATACACATAAATATTATCTACATAAAACGTGTGCTTCGGCAGTTCCAACTGGCAGAGCTTCAGCATTTCTGTACGGTAAATAACGGAATGCATCAAAATATACTGATCCAGATGGAAACTTCCGATATCGTCCCAATGAAAAATCTGATTCTCCGGCAGAACATTTCCATAACGGATGACCTTTTTATGCTCCATGCCGACTTTCTCATAAACATAATTAGAAATAATCATGTCTACTTTTGAATCAGCATCAACAAAGCCTTTGATTGTCCGCAGAATGTTCAGAAGCGCATCCTTGTCTACCCAGTCATCACTGTCCACGACCTTAAAATATTTTCCTTTCGCATGGGTAAGTCCGGAATTGACTGCGTCACCGTGACCGCCGTTTTCTTTGTTAATCAATCGCACAATGTTAGGATACTGTTCCTCCAGCTTACGCCCAAGCACTTCGGTGCCATCTGTAGAACCATCGTTTACGATTAAGATTTCCACATCTTCCCCGGCAGGGAGGATAGAATTGACTGCGTTTTCCATATATGCCTCCGAGTTATAGCAAGGAATGGCAAATGTAATATATTTCATAATGTACTCTCCTCATTTCATTTTTATCATCTATCAATTTTGTAACGACAAACCGATATATCGCTTGAATTACACTGTCCGCAATTATTATACTCCAAATACAGTTTTTTTCCAACTCACATTATCTTCCATCACCATACTTCAAAGTCTTATAAATGGTTACTGTAATTTCAATTATCTGGATCATTATAAATATTGCAAGGAAAACATTTGGCACAAGACTTGTCTCCCAGTAATGCAGAAGATCCGTTTTAGAAACAAAGTCCATCTCAAACTGCCGCGATACGTCTTTTGCAAAATCTGGGTTAAAAAGCGGCAGCTTCTTCAAAAGAATGATATTCAGAACCATCTGAGCCACCCCTGTGACGACACTGCTGATCATTACGTTCCTGCTGTAATATCCGTTTATCAGACGGATGATTTCATCTATCAGCCCCATCAGCACGCTTGCCAGAAATACCGGGAGGATGATGTCCCATTTATCCAGATTGAATATGGAAATCGTTCCCACAAACTCATCGTCCTCGAAGATATATGCCCCAAAAAGCTGCGGACCGAATATCAATAGTCCTGCCATAAGAATGATGAATACGATACTGACCACACTATCCCCACGGCTGATTCTCGAGCGTTTGTCCGGTATCGGGGACAATTGTGCCGGATGCCAGATAAGCTCTTTCTCAAAACTGCTTTTCTTGACACCCTTCTCTTCTGCCTTTAAATTGTCTACACTCCACTTCTTCTTTTCACGTAGTTCCACCTTGATTTTCTGCCGTTCAAACACTGCAAAGATAAATGTAATCGCTCCAAATACCATGACCCCCGAACCAATCATGTTCCCTAGAATCCTTGAAATGATTTCTACCAGAAACTCTTCCTCTATAAGACCGTGTACCAGTCCGGAAAGTACTGCGCTTGCTGCCGCTGCCGCCAATACGATTTTCACCAGCCACACATAATCAGAATAATATTCCGGCCCAATCAATACATTCGACTCATTCCGGTACTGCTTTGCAAATTCCGCAGGGTCTCCAAGCCGCGTCAGTATGGCTTCCATCGTTTCGCCGGAATCAGCCATATCACCAATCAATTCCCGGAGTTCCAGAGCTGTTTCCTCCCGCTGCCCTTTCGGGATTCTTCTGACAACCTCGTATATATACCGCTCCATCATCTCTTTGTCCTGCATGTCCCTACTCCCCTTTCAACATCTTTTCCATGCTTGCCGCCATTTTTCTCCACTGGTTTCTCAGTTCAAGGTAAATCCCATCTCCATATATCGTCCTGCGATAATATTTCCTGGGCTTAGATTCCCCCACGTCCCACTCACTCTCCAAAAGCCCCTGCTTTTCCAGCCGCCTGAGCAGAGGATACAGCGTATTCGGATCGATAGGTACTCCTTCCTCTTCCAGTTTCTGCACCAGTGCATATCCATACTTTTTTTCATCCAACTGGCTCAGGACACTTAAAATAAGTGTTCCTCTCCGCAGTTCCTGTATCAGACTCTGCTTTAAATCCTTTTCTTCTCCCATATCTTTACCTCATATCTTTATCCTGTTATAAACAATATACAGTATGTCACACACTATTGTCAATAATAAAATACTGTTTCATGATAAGTTTTATTTTCCCAAAAAATATAGTGCGTGCAGGATTTTTCATCCTGCATGCACTATGTCGCATTCTTTTTCCGAATCTCTGATTCTCTCTCCGTCACACTTTCTTACGGACTTTGCAGCAAATGCAAAGTCCTAAGCCGAACCATTACTATTCTACGCTCACCTTGCCTTCCTCTCCGATGGTAATCATCATCCCGTCCTTTACATATTCCAAAAATTCCTCTCCAAGGCAGTCTACCACCGGCATTTTCACATCATCCAGCCAGACATCCGCCAAAATGGCTCCGGCTGCTGCCAGAGAATCTATCTGATTGGCAAACAACATACATGCCGGCTGCCGTTTCATGGCACAAGCGCAATAAAGCACCATCCCTCCTGTCGTAGAGCCAATTGTCTGCGGCAGACAGAGCGCATATCCTGCCAGTGGTTTCCCATATAAATCTGGGTTGTTCTGGTCGTTACACTTTGCGGTTTTATCTCCGAACTGCAGTGATTTCTGCAAAGAAGCCAGTGTATTAAAACCGTTATGGGTAACGACCGCCTCTGCCTTTGCTGTTCCCGGAGTTACCACTCGTCCCTGAAATGCTCTCATTCTTACCGACCTCCCCTCGTGATTAACGTCAATATCTCGCTGTCTGTAAAATATCTTGCCGTTGTATAAGTACGCAGCTTATTGGAAGAAGTCACCACAGGCATATTTGCACAAAGCGGATTGTTCATATACATCAGCGGGCAGATGTAAGATGTAATGACACCCGTTTCCCTCAGCCTGTCCGCATACGCTGTCTTTTCAAATTCCTTCAGCACTGCCGGTGCGGCGGTAAATACTGTCGGGATCACAACCTTGTCGTTGCCGTATTTTTTAAGACGTCTCTCTATATTGACCGTCCATTCCTTCAACTGTTCCAGACTCATGTGCGGGCATCCCACGAAGCACAGCTTCGGTTTGGCGTTTGGATGTTTCCAGACAATCGGATAATTTGCTTTCACCCGCGAAAGCGTTGCGTCATTTATGACATAAGTCCTTGTATGTTCAGCAAGAAGCGCTCCTTTTAGCTCCTTTGCTTCTGGCGTCAGGTTTTCCACATGATAAAGACCTACCGCGCCATTAGACGCAGTCGCAGCTCCGAAGTCTTTCAAATATGTACATGCCGCCTCATCAAGCTCTGTACCAAGCCATTTATCCAGGCCAACGATATATGGAACCTCTTCCATGACTTTCATACCGATCGCAGAACCTAGCAGCTGTGCTTCCGGCTTCTTTGTCGTCTCTATCTTGACAATCCACGTCGCTTTGCGGCCTTCATCTGTCAGCAGCCCGAAGCAAGGCACATAACCTACGATGGAACCCATCAGATCCATAATTCCCGAGTTACGGTTGCACCGTGCTCCCAGTACAGAATTGGCATACACGACCGCAGATGACTCTGACCAGCTCAGGATATCGCCCTTCTCCGGCTTATTTCCCACTTCATCCATATAGCAGGTGCAGGTAAATGCATCCTTCTCCATCAGTCCCAGCTTTTGAAGCTGTCCTTCGTAGAAATCCTGCTTGTTATACATAAACTTGTCAAATACAAGCTTCTGCAGGAAATTGGCGGGCACATTTTCGTCCACCGGACGCGGATCAGCTGAAAACTGCTGGGAAGAAAGAGCGCCCGCTTCTATCAGCTTCTCCATCAGATCGTAAACCGGCGCAATTACACCCAATCCAAATGAGGTGACCAGATGATTGTACTTGGATGTCACCGGAATCATTGTTTCTGCTCCAAAAGCTTCTCCATACATGACGAGTGTTTTCATCACTTTTGCCATGGTTTCGCCTTGTTCACCGTCCAAAATTGCCTGCTGCTGTTCTGTCAGTTTCATGGTCTATCACTCCTTCTCACGGTCTGAACTGTTACTTCCTATAGTCTCATTGCCACATCCCATGCATTCCAGATAACGGTGCGTAAATTTCCTACTGCCAATGCATCACCGATAATATGTACCTTCTTGCTCTTCTCTGCAATCGGTGCCGGCTTGTAGCCTACAGACATGATGACGCTGTCTGCGTCAATCTTAAAGCTCTTTCCTGTCTTATCCACGACAATGACGCCATCTTTAAGTACTTCTCCCAATGTTGTCTCCAGATATACAGGAACTTTGTTTGTAGTAAAGAAGTCCCTCAGGTAACTTGCATTCGCAAGACAGATGCCCTTCACTGCAATCAAGTCATTCTTCATTTCCACAATAGTGGGTTTCTTACCCTGCAGATACAACTCATACGCAATCTCGCATCCGGTCAGTCCGCCGCCGACAATCGTAACATTCTCTCCCACTTCTTTTTCACCAAGCAGGAATTCAACCGCATCCATGGCATGCTCCGCACCTTTTACCGGAAGGGTCCGTGCCTCCGAACCCGTTGCAACAATCACTTCATCGGCCTGCAGCGCTTCTACGTTCTTGACTTCTGTATTTAACTTAACCTCAATCGGATATTTCTGGATTTCTCTTTCATACCAGACAAGCAGATCTCTGTCTTTTTCTTTATACGACGGAGCTGCCGCCGCAATGAAGATACCGCCTAAATGATCGGTTTTCTCATACAAGGTTACGCTGTGCCCCCTCTTTGCGCAGACAATAGCAGCTTCCATACCGCCGATTCCGCCGCCGATTACGACAATCCTTTTCTTCGTCTTTGCCGGAACAATCTTATATTTTTTCGTCTGCATAGTCTCTGGATTCAAGGCGCAGCGCGCCATATGTCTGACATCATCCATCGGCTGCCCATTGGCAATGCCTTTATAATGTGTCATTGTAAAGCAGCCGTTATGACAGCAGATGCACGGACGGATATCCTCCAAACGGTTCTCAATCAGTTTCGTAATCCATTCACTGTCCGCGAGGAACTGACGCGCAACTCCTACCGCATCGATTCTTCCGTCAGCTACTGCCTGCGCTCCAACCTCGGGTTCCATACGTCCTGCGCAGACAACCGGAATGTCCACAAATTTCTTAATATGCGCAACATCCTCCAGATTGCAGTTCTGCGGCATATACTGCGGCGGATGGGCCCAGTACCATGCATCGTATGTACCGTTGTCCGCATTCAGCATGTCATAACCTGCATCCTGTAAATATTTTGCGGCCTTTTCGCTTTCTTCCATATCACGGCCGATTTCAACATAATCTTCACCCGGCATTGCGCCAACACAGAAGTCCTTCGTCTTCGATACAACAGAGTAGCGGAGGGATACCGGATAATCTCTTCCACATGCCGACTTAATCTTCTTTACAATTGCAGTCGCAAAACGATAACGATTCTCAAAAGAACCTCCAAACTGGTCTTTTCTCTTATTCGTATATTTCAATGTAAACTGATCCAGCAGATATCCCTCATGGACCGCATGTACCTCCACGCCGTCCACGCCCGCTTCCTTACAAAGAGCCGCCGTCTTGGCAAATCCGTCGATAATCTCATGGATTTCTTTTAATGTCATTTCCCTGCAGGTCACCTCATCTGACCAGCGGGACGGCAATACGCTCGGACTTGCCGACTGATACTGTACATCAATGATCGGCTTCGCCAGTGCATGGAGCACCGGATTGTTGTGAACAGCCACAAGAGAATCCGTAATTGCCCAAGAACGTCCCATTCCGGCGGTAATCTGTACAAACAGCTTGGCGCCTGTCTTATGGTTCTCATCCATAAAGGCCTTCAATTCCTTGAACATCTTCTTATTCTGCCAGAGCCATCTTCCTCCCATCGGATCTTTGACCGGGGCAATTCCCGGAATGATCAGGCCTACATTGTTCCTTGCTCTTTCCAGGAAAAAGTTCGCCGCCTCCTTGTCGAAATGATTCGGCTCCATCCAGCCAAACAAGGATGTTCCTCCCATCGGACAGAGGACAATTCGGTTCTTGATTTCCACATTTCCGATTTTCCATGGGGTAAATAACGCTTCATACTTTGGATTCATAGTTCCCATACAAATCTCTCCTTTCGATTCCGGTCAGTATCCTTAAAACCATGCATTCAAAACAATCTGTAAACTGTTTTATCTTATGTATGTCAGAAATAAAAAATACTGGCAGCTCATTACAATCATTGTAACAATTTACCAGTATTTAAGCAAGTCAATATTCTCTTTTGTAAAAAATTACAAATACTACTGTTTTTTAATCTAATTGTTTCATTCCTTCACATTTGTGCGTATCCAACTGCACAGTTCCTCCACACCTTCACCTGTTTTTGCAGAAATCTGGAATATCTGGATTTCAGGATTCCGCATTTTCGCATACTCGGTTACCTTCTCCACGTCAAAATCAAAATATGGCAGTACATCAATCTTGTTGATAATCAGAATATCACATACTTCAAACATTAGGGGGTATTTTAACGGCTTGTCATGACCTTCCGGCACGCTTAAAATCACTGCGTTTTTCACTGCTCCTGTGTCAAATTCCGCAGGGCATACGAGGTTTCCGACATTTTCCAGAACGACAAAGTCCAGGTTTTCAGTCCCAAACTCTTTCAGTCCCTGGCGAGTCATATCCGCATCCAGATGACACATGCCCCCTGTATGGAGCTGAATGGACTTTATCCCCACCTTCTCCATAGTCTCCGCATCCACCTTGGAATCAATATCCGCTTCCATGACCCCCATGCGGATTTCATCCTTCAATATATCCGCAACAGCAGTCAGCGTAGTAGTCTTACCCGATCCCGGTGACGACATCAGATTCAGAAGAAATGTTTTTGATTCCTTCAATTCTTCTCTAAGAAGATCCGCATCCTTATCGTTATCTTCAAATATACTTCTCTTTAATTCGATGACTTTAAAATCCTGCATTGCTGCCTCCTCCTTTGAGTGTTTGATTAATTGTGAAAAATAACCTCTGTTCAGTTACTTCATATATGCCTCAAATGCCGATGGAATCGAGTACTTCTCGCTGATTTCTTCTCTCTCCGCAAATACCATCTTCTCCCCGCAGTTCTTCTCCAGTTCGTCCACCAGCACTTCATAGCCAATCATATGCCATTCTACATGGCTGAAAATATGTTTTGCTGCCGCCAGCTTTTTCACGCGGATTGGGGTCAGTCCGATAGATTTTCCGTATTCAATGACTTCCTTCCGTGTCAGATGGCCTTCCATATTAGGCAGCTCGTACAGCCCTGCCAGAAGACCTTTTGAAGGACGCTTACGGATTGCCACAGTTTCGCCGTCCCGGAATATAAGCACTGTCCGCTTTTCAATCCGCCTTTTCTTTGCTTTTGCCCGGATTGGAAGCTCCTCCTGGATTCCTTGTGCCCTTGCGCAGCAAAGATGTGCAAGCGGGCATTCCACACATTTCGGTCCGCCATTCGGCACACATACAATCGCTCCCAGCTCAATCAGTCCCTGATTGAAGTCCCCCGCCGCGTCTCCAGGAATCACCTCTTCCAACAGGTTTTCAATTTCCGTCCGTACACTTGCTTTCATAATGTCTCCGCTGCTTGCAAGAAGCCTTGATACAACCCGGAGCACATTGCCGTCCACCGCCGGTTTGGGAATTCCATAAGCGAAAGAACTAATTGCCCCCGCTGTATAATTGCCGATGCCTGACAGCTTCCGTATTTCATCATAATTCTGCGGAAAAATACCATTATGCTCGTCCATCACCTGCTGCGCTGCCCTCTGCATATTGCGGGCGCGGTTATAATATCCAAGCCCTTCCCACATTTTCATCAGCTTGTCTTCATCCGCCCCGGCCAGAGCCGCCACATTTGGAAATGCATTCAAAAACCGCTCATAATAGGGCTTCACTGCCTCAACCCTTGTCTGCTGAAGCATAATCTCGGATACCCACACCCGATAAGCGTCAGGGTTCTCGCGCCAGGGAAGCTGGCGGTGGTTCTCCCGATACCATGTAACCAGCGGCTTTACACTTTCTTTTAGAATCGGGCTTCCCAATACCACAGGTATTTCTTCATCAATATGGATACTGTCTGACGTAACGATACAGTCATAGGCTAACACATGGACTCCCGCCTCCCGGGCCTTTTTCAACGTTTCACAAAACGCAGGGTGCGTATCTGCGTTAGGAGTAAAATACCGCACGCCCTTCATCTGGATTACAAAGAATACATACGCCTCATATCCGTCCTTTACCGCCCTGCAGAGCTCTTCCAGATGTTTTACCGCCCTGTCGCTGGGTGCATCGGGAAAACGGACGACGCCATTCTCTTCCAGTGTTACACCCTTTACTTCTATGAAAATTCTCCGAAGCTGCTCTTTTTCATCTGACTCTTTATTACAGACTTTGTTTCCGCTGCATTTCCCTTCTGACAACTGTCTTGTATTTCTGCCGGACACCCCCGCCTCCACATACAAATCAAATCTGGAATTCCCGTAAACCGTCTCCGGTTTCACCAAATACACATCGTCAAACAGATTCCCTTCCTCAATCCACTCCTGTACCGCTTTATTTGGAATCTGGGAATCCATATTTACAAGCCGCTCTCCCTTCTCCACGCAAATCAGATCCCACTTCGTTTTCCTCTCTCTGTTATCACTTTCCTGAACATATATGGCTGCTCCCGGTTTCAGAAGTTCCGCACACCTGCCCGTATTTTTCACATGGATTGTCTCCTTCTGCCCCATCAGTTCCGCATACGCAAGAAATCTGTTTGGACGCTCCAGAAATATCCCCCTTTGCATTCGGTCATACTTCATTTACATTTTCTCCCCTATCACATTTTCTTACGGACTTTGCAGCAAGTACAAATCCAGCGCTGGACGCGATTACCAAAAAAGGGACGCCCTGGAAATAAACTTCACACACAATATGCGTCTATTTCCCGACACTCCCTTCATTGTATTCTGTCTTCTACTACAAAATCTTAGACAAGAACTCTTTCAGCCTCTCATCCTTCGGACGATCGAAGAACTCCTCTGGCGGCGCTTCTTCCTTAATCTGCCCGTCATCCATGAAAATGACTCTGGAAGCCACCTCGCGGGCAAAGCCCATCTCGTGTGTCACAACCACCATCGTCATTCCCTCACGCGCAAGCTCCTTCATCAATTCCAGAACCTCCCCGACCATCTCCGGATCCAACGCCGATGTAGGTTCGTCGAAAAGAATCACGTCCGGATTCATTGCTAATGAACGTATAATCGCAACACGCTGCTTCTGTCCTCCGGACAATGTGGACGGATACGCATCCGCCTTATCATCCAGTCCGATTCGTTTCAAAAGATTTAATGCCTGCTGTTTTGCTTCTTCTTTAATCTGCTCCTTTGTCGTTGTAACCGGAATCTGTTCTTCTTTGTTGCCTCGGAACATATTCTTGAACCTGATGGTACGGTTCTTGCTCTTCACCTTCTTTAAATCCTTGCATTTCAGATACGCAGGCGCCATCATCACATTCTGGAGAACAGTCTTATTATTGAACAGGTTAAAATGCTGGAACACCATCCCCATATGACGGCGGTGTACATTGATATCTACCTTCATATCCGCAATATCCACGCCATTGAAGATAATACTTCCCCCCGTCGGATCTTCCATACAGTTCAGACACCGCAGAAATGTACTTTTGCCGGAGCCTGACGGCCCGAGCACAGCAACAATATCCCCCTTGTTGATGGTGATATTGATTCCCTTCAAAATTTCAAGACTGCCGAAATTTTTCTTAAGATTAATTACGTCTATCACTCTTCTTCAGGCTCCTTTCCAGTATTCTTACAAGCAGTGTAATAATCAGGACGAGTACGATGTAAATCAATGCCATCACAAGGTAGGGAACCATGAACTCGTAGCTGTTTGTCCCTATGTAGTTAAACGCCATGTAAAGATCCGCAACAGCGATAAAGCTTACAACAGATGTCTCTTTGATCAGAGCAATGAACTCATTTCCCAAAGTCGGAAGGATGTTCTTCACCGCCTGAGGAATCACGATCTTCATCATGCTTGTGCCAAAACTTAAGCCCACCGCGCGTCCCGCCTCCATCTGTCCACTGTCTACAGACTGGATGCCGCTTCTCATAATCTCGGAAATATACGCACCGCTGTTCATTCCAAATACAAGCATTGCAACCTGTACGCCCGGCAGCTTCATTCCCAATAACGGCATGAGTACATAATATCCAACCAGAAGCTGCACCACGATTGGCGTTCCCCTGAAAAGCGCTACATAAAAATTGCAGATTCCATTCAGTACTCTCGGGAGCAGTTTATATTTCGGCAGTACTTTTACCGTTGCAATCACAGTACCGATTAAAATACCGATAATCAAGCCTGCAACCGCAATAAGAACCGTATTCTGCAGTCCCTGCATCACCTTCACATAACCGTTCTGCCCGATGAATATCTCTATAAACTTATCTACTTTCAGACCAAAATTCCCCATTGTCACCCTTCCTTAAATGCACCAAGAAAGGAAAATACGTTCCGTATCTTCCTTTCTGACCTCATAATTGTGTACTTTTTATTTTACAGCATTGCATTGATTGCTTCCGAGATTGCTGCTGCCGGAGCTGCGTCGATGATAACGTAATCAATATTTCCGTTCAGCATATCCTGTACTGCCAAAGAACCGCTCTTATATGGATTGCATGTAGCTTCAAGACCCTCAAAACCAAAGTCCTCGCTGCCTTCTACATAGCTCTGTCCTGTTGTTCCCTGCTGTACCCCAATCTTTTTATCACTTGTCAGTTCTGCAAGCTTTGCTGCAACTGCTTCTGCATCGTCAAGTCCGTCAAATGTTGTATCATCAGACGGTATAATCAGACGCTGGGATGCCTGATAATAGGAATCAGAAAATGTTACATACTCTTTTCTTTCTTCATTCACTGTCAGACCAGCCATTGCGATGTCACATTTCTGCTGTCCGACAGAAAGACATACCGCATCGAAGTCCATGTTCTGGATAACCAGCTCTTTTCCAAGTTCTTCTGCAAGAAGAGCGGCAATCTCCATATCAATTCCCATGTAAGACTCACCCTTCGTATACTCGAACGGCTCAAATGCTGCGTTTGTTGCAACAATGAGCTGATCCTTAGACTCATCCAACTTTGCAGACTCAACCGCTGCCGGCTCTCCGCCTCCGAAATATTTGTCGCAGATTTCGTCCAATGTCCCGTCATCTTTAATCTTCTGGATGAATGTATTTACCTGCTCCAGAAGCTCCGTCTGGGATTTGTCAACACCGAACGCATATTCTTCATCCGTCAAGTCTACTTCGATTACCTTTGCTGTTACTTTGCCGTTCCCTTCTTCTGCCTTCTTGCCGTCTTCCTTGTTTCCACATCCAACTATAAGTCCGGCAACAAGTGCCGTGCTAAGCGCTACTGCCAATAACTTTTTCATGTCTCTTTCCTCCATCTATTCCAAGTATTACCTGTGCATTTTTATGCACGGTATTTTTATATATTATCACATTTATGCAAAAATGCAAGTGTTTTATGCAAGCAATGCTGAAATCCCAAAGTACAGAAGAACGATAGCGCCGAGTACGATCCGATAATAACCAAATACTTTAAAATCATGATTCTTGATATACTGCAGCAGGAACTTAATTGCAAATACGGACACGGCAAACGCAACTGCGCACCCCAAAAGCAGCAGGCCGAATTCCTGCCCTGTGAAGGCAAATCCAAATTTAAGCATCTTCAAAGCGCTCCAACCGAACATAACCGGAATTGCAAGGAAAAATGTGAACTCTGCCGCAACACCTCTGGATGCGCCGATTAAAAGTCCGCCAAGAATGGTAGCACCGGAGCGGGAGGTTCCAGGAATAATTGCAAGCACCTGGAATCCTCCAATCGCCAGCGCCATCGGAATTGTAAGCTGTGTCAGCTTTGTGGCTGCCGGTGTCCTATGCTCGTTCCTTCTCTCCACAATAATATAAAAGATTCCATAAATAATCAACATTGCCGCTACTATATATGCATTCATAAAATGCGCATCTACATAATCATCAAAAAGCAGCCCGAATATCATTGCCGGAATGGTTGCAATCGCTACCTTCACCCATAGCTGGATCGTCAGCATCTGCTGTTTCTTAGACTTATCCCTTGCAAACGGGTTCAGTTTATGGAAATACAGCATGATAACTGCCAGAATCGCACCGAACTGGATCACAATATTGAACATTTCCACAAATTCCTCACTTAATTCCAGATGGATGAACTCCTCTACCAGGATCAGATGTCCCGTACTGCTGATTGGAAGCCATTCTGTGATTCCCTCTACAATACCTAAAATTATAACTTTCAAAGCCTCTAACATATCTGTCTCCTCTCACACTTCTTTATGGCAACAGTTCAGGCAAGCTGAACCATTACTCCATATACATGCCAATTTATAAAAGTACGTAACGCTCGATCGCCTTTGCCGCACCGTCTTCGTCATTTGTTTCTGTGATATAATCTGCCTTTTCTTTCACAGCCTCTTCCGCATTTCCCATAGCTACGCCAAAACCAACTTCACGCAGCATCGCCACGTCATTGTCACCGTCTCCGCACGCCATAATTTCTTCCCTGCGGATTCCAAGCAGTTCTCCCAGTTTCACAAGACTCTTCCCCTTATTGACGCCTACGGCATTAATTTCTATATTATACTTTAAAGAACCGACCAGTTCAAGCTTCTTATCTTGCATAAGCTCCTGCCATGCCCGCTCTCTTTCATCCATGTCGGCAAACAGCCCCTGTATCTTATCCATATCTCTGGTACTCTGCTCTGCCATTCCCAAAACATCCGGCACCATAATCCGGCTCTTACGCACATACTCCCACATATGCGGGTTATGATGATACTTGTGGATACGCGCCATCTTCGCTTCTTCGGCATAGCCCTGCCCGTCAAAATAAATCTCTGCCATGGTATCGTACTTTTGAAATACTTTCAATGCCCTGACGGCATCTTCTCTTGGTAAAAGTTCTTCAATCAAAAGCATATCCTTCTCTGTATCAAGAACCCGTGCGCCGTTGGAAGTCAAGGCATACCGAATCCCCGGTAAGTTTCTCAGTTCTTCGGGAATACCTGTGTACGGGCGCCCTGTCGCCACAAGGACAATGATTCCTGTATCTAAAGCTCTGCGCAGTACATTCCTGCTGTACTCTGTCAATTCCTTTTTTGTATTCAAAAGGGTTCCATCCAAATCCAGCCCTATCATTTTTATCCGATGCATCATATCACTCTCTTTTCAGTCATTCTTTCTCACGGTCTATGCAGTAAATGCGCAGACCTGTCTGAACCGTTTCCAATCATTACTACATATAGTATAATGGCAGTACAAACTCTTGTAAACAAATTCTTATTTTATTTGTAATAACAAGGGTTACTGTTCACGGGGCCGGGCACCAGCCGTCAAGCTATGCGTCAATACTGATAACATGATAGATTTCAGCCTCATGGCTGAACTGCTGCAATCGTAATAAAAGACTTTGGGGAATCTTATAATTCCTCAAAGTCTTTTGGTATCTCTACAATTCCGCAGGCCGGACTATACTTAAAGCTCTGTCTGCAATAGACTCGTGGGTATCCGTATTGTCCTACCTTTTCTTCAATCTTTTCCGAGTTCTCTTTCATGACGTTCAAGTAATACCGGAAAGTATGGTCTTTCTCAATCCTCACCATATTTCCGTTCTCATCCGTCCAGATATACATCTCTTCTGTATCTTGATTATATGTATCCTTCAGCATCTTGTATACATCCGGATACCCTTTTTTCAAATCCATGACATTTAAGCCATATGTACTGAGGGTTTTCCGGAATTCATTGTCACTCTCTTTCCCGGCCAGTCTATCCCTCAGAGAATTCTTGATGACCGCCTTGTACTTCGTGCAGCTTTTCTCGTCAATCGTATCCTGCCCCTGCTTTGCAATCTTCACCAGAAAATTCTTATCCCTCAGATAACCATAGGAAATCTGATCGCTTTTTCCCTCTTTCCACTGTATGCCATACATACTCTCAGCAGCATATCTATACCACTGATTCTTCAGTACCATTTTCATCTGGACATCTGTCTTGCTGTATATCGGCGAAATGCCTCTGGAATAAATATACAGCGGCTTGTCACGGTAATCCATAATTTCTGTTCTGTCTCCGCGGCCGATATACAAGCGCCGGTGCCCAAAATCATGGATCAGATTAATGTCCTGGGATTTGTCATGCTTATCCTCTTCTTCCTCTGAATCCAGATTCAGATATACAGACGTCCTGCACTCCATACGCTCTGCACGATCCATAGACTTCAGCACAGACCCTGTAACAGATTCCATATGTTTCAAATTCTCCCTGCTCTGGACTCTGCTGCTCAATACATTATAAAATGCATAGATCAGTCCGCCGGAAAGAAGGACAACAAGCAATATTTTCAAATAATTCTTACCCATTGATTTCACACTGATACCCCCTAATCGCCAAAGGACGAGGCTCTCACCTCGTCCTAAACACGTAACAGTCCAGACAAGCTGACCTGTCATCTAAACACAACAATTATACTAACTCAATCAGTACTTCCATTGCTGCGTCACCTTTACGCTGACCAATCTTAACGATTCTTGTATAACCACCGTTACGGTTCTCGTACTTCGGAGCTACCTCTGTAAACAGCTTCTCCACAAGATCGACTTCTTTTGTATTTTTCTTCCTTCCTGCTGAAGCAGCCGGAACTTCTTTAACCGGATAAAGAACCTTCAGCATTTCTCTTCTTGCATGAAGTCTGCTCGGCATATCTTTCTTGATTGTCTTCTCTACCTCATCGTAAACAGTAACTTTCTTGCCGTCTACAACTTCTTTCACTCTCTTGCCGTCTGCATCTTTACGTGCAACCTTAGCTTTTACAGTAACCTCCTCAAAATTGTCCTTCTCTCTGACTGCCATAGCGATCAGACCTTCTGCAATCTTGCGGACTTCTTTCGCCTTTGCTTCTGTTGTGATCATTCTTCCGTTGTTAAGAAGCGCTGTCACTTGATTTCTAAGCAGAGCTTTTCTCTGGCTGGATGTCCTGCCGAGTTTTCTATACTTTGCCATTTCAAATTTCCTCCTGTTATAACACACTTAATTATGCATCTTCGGGCTTATTAATTAAATGCTTCTGCCACGCACCTCGGACTTACTGACAGAAAATTTAAGTATTAAGCAAGCTTCCTATTCCTCACCTGAGTTTAATTCCAGGTTGAGTTCCTTTAATTTTGCAAGCACTTCTTCCAGTGACTTACGTCCCAGATTAC
>ERZ808046.765-NODE-765-length-20846-cov-7.420675_pt1 | contig 20846 bp, 22 predicted proteins | sample MGYA00380196_ERZ808046 | MGnify/ENA primary metagenome ERZ808046 (study PRJEB31490, sample SAMN06133421) | mouse gut metagenome | isolation source: Z6_2 | host: mice | place: China: Chengdu | collected 2015-05 ...
ATCGGCTGCACCCTTCCCACTGCCGGGCGGGTCAGGGACTTTCACCCTTTAGAACGTGCGCCCGCCGGGCGCACTAACAACGGATACCAGGCTTCGCCAGGCATCCTTATGTTAATCAAAACATATTTCAAATCCCTTCTTTTCTATTCTATCCGATTAAAAAAAAACAGGCAACAAATCTTTTTAGTCTTTGACATCTTATCTCGCAATTAAGCCATATAGGTCTAATATAATTTAATTTATGTAAAATATAATTGACATAAATTAAATTATATTGTATATTAAATATACAGTAAAGTTAGAGAAGGAAAATACCGGTAAATGTTATAATGATGATCAATTCCAGGGAGGTGAAAATTGAAAAACAAAAAAATGAAAATTGCCAGGATTGAAAAAGATTTATCCCAGGAACAGTTAGCGGATAAGATTGGCGTTACCAGACAGACGATCAGCATGATAGAAGCCGGAAAATTTAATCCTTCCCTTCAGCTTTGCATTTCCATATGCAGAGCTCTTGACAAAACATTAAATGATCTGTTCTGGGAACCGGAAGAAGTCTCAACGCAGGAGTAAATTATTTGCTCTCATATTCCCGCTTACAGAAAGGTATAGGTACTGACATGAAATTAAAAGGAAAATGGTTTGAGAAAAAAGTAGATGAGCGTCAGGAAATGGATTTACTTAAAGTAGAACATTTTGGCTTCTGGCTGATGTATTATATGCTTCTTGCAGCAATCCTGATCCAGTCCATCTTCTTTGAGGATGGCTTTCACCTGGCAGCAGGAGAATGGATTATTTTTATGCTGATCAGCATTATTTGTGTTGTGGGATGGGTCAGAAAAGGTGTCTGGACTTACCAGTCAAGGAAAATACCCGGAGTACGCTCTTATCTGCTCTACAGCACAGTTACCGCATTTGGCGTGGGAATCCCTTTCGCAGTTCTTTTTGCCTTTAAAGGGAATGATATCAGTTTTAAAGGTATCGCCATGCGTATCATTATAATGGTGGTCACACTGTTTGTGATCTCATTTCCAACATTTTTTATTGTAGGGACGATCGCAAAGCGAAGGGAGAAAGCGCTTGCAGAGCAAAATTTTGATGATGATGATTATGAGGAGGATAACTGAAATGAAATGGACGAAAACGGAACAAAAACAATTGATCATATTTGCACTCACAGCCTTTGGACTTCCTGTTTTGATGGGAATTCTGATGGGCCTGAGCTTTTATCAGGGCAATGACGTATCTGTCTTTTCCCTTGCACATATGTTTTATCCGGCATCCGGCGTTATGCTGGCTTTGCTCTTCACGAAAGAAAAAGGGCAAAAGCTTCCTCTAAAATTTTACTTTTGTTTTTTGGTTACCGCAATTTTCCTGATAGGAACCTGTATTGCCAGTATTTTTTCTCCTTCGCTTCCCTGGGCCATAGTGAGTTCGTACCTGATTCTTATTTTCAGCATTTTATGCCTGATTTTATTACTTTTTGAAAAGAAAGAAGTCCGTACCTCATATGGACTTAGGTTTACCAGAAAGAAAGGATCCTGGTTCTATGTATTGTTGTTTTTTATCCTTTATATTTTCAGACTTTTTATCGGCTGTGCAGTAGGAGGACAGATGCGCGAACTGGCAGAAATATTCACTGATCCTGCAACCTACTCTGCGATGTTTGCTTTGATCATCAACTTCCTTTTCTCCTATACGGCTTTTTTTGGTGAAGAATACGGATGGCGGTATTTTTTCCAGCCTCTTCTGCAAAAACGGTTTGGTCTCAAGGCCGGAGTTCTCCTTTTAGGTGTACTTTGGGGATTATGGCACCTGCCTCTTAATATCTTTTTTTACAGCCCTGATACGTGGGCAGCCAGCGTAATCATCCAGGTCATCACCTGTATCAGCTTTGCCATCTTTTTCGGATTCGGCTATATGAAAACGGAGAATATCTGGGTACCCGTTATGATGCATTACATTAATAACAATATGATTGCAGTTATAAGCGGCGTTGATTCCATGAGTAATCAGATCATCCGCTGGACGGATATCCCGCTGTCGCTTTTATTTAATCTGGTATTTATAGCCTTTATCTTTTCTAAGGTATTTAAAAAGGAACCTACTGTCACCCACCCTGCTTCTGCACAAAGCTCACAGTAAGCACTCCGTCTTTCACAGTTGCATTAATCACAATCGTAAAATCAAAATTATTGGTAAAGGTTAAATCCTTATACCCTTCCACGATCGCGGAATCCAGTCCCTTGGGCACATAATCCACCGGAAGTGAATGCGCGTACCGCTGAGTAGGTGTGATACCTGCCAGGAGCATTGCCACATAAATTGTGGAAGAAACCTGGCAGATTCCGCCTCCCACACTTGAAACTACCTTTCCTCCGGCAAAAGAAGGGGCTACCACATAACCATTAGAAGGAACCCTGCTGCCGATTGAATTGCTAAAGGAAAATTTAGCTCCCGGTGCAATCTCCATTCCGTTAATCATTGAAGCCGCAAGCTCTACATTGACAGCCCTGTCCTCTGTTGTATCATAAAAAGTAGAATAGGCAGAAAGCATCCCTGCCTGCGGCTGCGTCCCTTCTTTGTAGATACCGCTTCTCCCCTCCTTTTGTCCGAAGGTAATGTAATGGATATAGTAACTGCTTAAGTCCTTAACGCCATACACCGGCAGAAGGTCAAGATTATTCAGCATATATGCCTTTACATTAAAGGAAGCATTACCGCTTCTTCCTTCTTTCATTCCTATATTAATAAAATGTTCAAATAACGCAGTCGGGTTATTTCCAATCGTCTGCCTTAAATCAGGATATATATTATAATAGTATTCCGCATCAAATACGGCGGAATAATCCATTGCAGCAGTTTCCGTCTGAATCGCTGCTCTTACGGGCAGGACAGGACCTGACAGGGTGCATGATGCTGCAAGCAACAAGGCTAACGCTTTTTTTCCTTTGTTCTTCATAATATCTTTTCCTTTCGTTATGAAATCCTTAATAAATTCGGGCATCACAAAAGCGGGTGATGGGAATCGAACCCACGTGTCCAGCTTGGAAGGCTGGTGTTCTACCATTGAACTACACCCGCAATATGTATCTATTTTACAATCCGCTGGTACCATTGTCAAGAATATTTACGCAAAAAACTCCTCCAAAAGACTTTCCAGCTCCTCCTGATGCTGGCTCATCACCGGCTGCAGAAGTTCTTCCAAAGCCTTGCCCTGTACTTCCTTCCGTTCCGTCCCGCTTATCCCCTCCTTTGCTTCCAATTCCTTCAGAAGCTCTTTTCCGTATTTTTCCCGCTTTTTTATCCCTTCCTCCAGGGCATTTTCCTTTTCCGTCTCCAATCTGGGAGCAAACTGATTCTCCAGATAATCCGTAAGATTAATCTTGAGGACATTCCTCTTTTCCTGCAGATCCACCATTCCTGAAATGGAAAAATACAGATACATTCCCAGTATACTGATCAGATAATAGGGTATAATCTGAAATAAAGTACTCCCTGCTGCCAGAGAAAGGCAGACAGACAATCCTGTTATCAATATGGAAAGCATCATCAACTGTCCGGAAATATGATTAAACCATGACAGCTTTATACCGGCAAACCGGACTTTCTGGAGAAACTTGTCCACAAATATGCCTGTGTTAACCATTTTTCCGTTTAATTTGTAATAGCCGGCGTACTTTTCCTTGCATTGTGTCAGCTGCTTATTTTTTGTTTCTGCCATATGATCCGATGAAAAAATCATACAGTAATAAATCACACCGGAAATAATCTGGCATATAATACTGAATAACAGAGATAACAAAATTAAACCTGTAAGTATTTTATGTTCAGTCAATATTGTAAGCATAATACCTCCTCTTCCCAAAAGCTGCTTTCCAGCTTTGCTGATTTTCAGCTTTTGCTGCTTTCCGGCTCCTGCTGCCTGCCAGCTTTTATTACATTATAATAAAATGAGATTTTTAGCTCAATAATTCAGGGCCTGTAAGTCCTCGTCATTTTTCAGCAAAATTTTGTAATTGTGGGAAAAAATGCCTGTTCATACTGGAAATAGCACCCATTTTCTGATATACTTATTTTTTGTAAAAGAAGCAATTTACTGATATTTTGCCTGCATTTTATGACAGGCGATGGAAAGGTATGAGGAATAATATGACCTATCAGACAAAAGGCACCTGCTCCACATCCATTGATGTAGAGGTAGAGGACGGAAAAATTAAATTTGTTCAGTTTTTTGGAGGCTGCAATGGCAACCTGAAAGGAATTGCCAGCCTTGTTACCGGTATGGAGGTAGATGACGCCATTTCCAGGCTGAAAGGAATCCGCTGCGGATTTAAACCCACCTCCTGTCCTGACCAGCTTGCACATGCACTTGAGCAAATCAAAGAAGGTAATTGCTAGAATCGGGAGGCTCCCTTTTATGAGCGACATAAAAACAGCAAAAAAAATAGTTCTCACCGGCGGCGGAACTGCAGGACATGTAACGCCTAATATTGCCCTGATTCCCCATCTTCGGGAAGCCGGCTATGAAATTTCCTATATCGGTTCTTATGAAGGAATTGAAAAAAGATTGATTTCGGATTTTGAAATTCCTTATTACGGAATTTCAACCGGTAAATTCAGGCGTTATCTTGATCTGAAAAATTTAACGGATCCCTTCCGTGTCATTAAGGGGTATGGGGAAGCCAGAAAAGCACTGAAAAAAATCCGGCCGGACGTGGTATTTTCAAAAGGCGGATTCGTCAGCGTTCCTGTTGTGCGGGCCGCTGCTTCCCTGCATATTCCATGCATCATTCATGAATCCGATATGACTCCCGGACTTGCCAATAAGCTCTGTATCCCTGTGGCTGATAAAGTATGCTGTAATTTTCCCGAAACTATTTCCATGCTTCCTGAGAATAAGGCGGTTCTGACGGGTTCCCCTATCCGGGAAGAGCTCACTAAAGGCGATAAGATTGCCGCCCTGAATATGTGCGGTTTTACTGCTAACAAGCCTGTTATCATGGTTTTCGGAGGAAGCCTCGGCGCCGCTTCCGTCAATGATGCAGTCAGAAAAGCCCTTCCTGCCCTGCTGACTGATTTTCAGGTGGTTCACATCTGCGGCAAGGATAAAGTGGATGAAACGCTTAAGAAACAGGAAGGATATATACAGTTCGAGTACGTAAAGGCAGAGTTAAAGGATTTATTTGCCATGGCTGACGTAGTAGTTTCCCGGGCAGGTGCCAACTCTATCTGTGAACTTTTGGCTCTCAAGAAACCCAACCTTTTGATTCCTCTGTCTGCAAACAGTAGTCGGGGCGATCAGATATTAAACGCCAAATCCTTTGAATCCCAGGGGTTTTCCATGGTGATTGATGAGGACGTTCTCACTCCGGAGCTTTTGGCGGAAAAGGTAATTGAGCTCTATTTTACCAGGCAGACCTATATTGATGCCATGGGCCGAAGCAATCAGTTTGGTTCCATTAAGACGATTATGAAGTTGATAGAAGGGGAGGCTGCGGCTGCTCAGGCAGGCTGACCTGTTCGGATTTTATGATAGTATTTTAAGGTGTTATATTGTATTGCAAGTTATGTCGAAATAATTTAAAATTAGTAATACCAAATATGGAAATATATGGTATTTATTATTTTAATAACGGGATCTTAAAAAATGACAATAGACACTTTATGGAAATTACTGGAAGAACATCAGAATGAAACCTTTTATACCATGAAGAAGCTTCCCTTTACCTACACTGTAAAAGGAGGAGAGCTTTTTGTGGACAGACGTTCCAAATCCATCACGAAAGCAACCTTTGAACAATCTTTAAATAAATTAGATAAAAACCCCGGTAAAATTACCGGCCCCAAATCGCTGAATGTCTTTGGCGCTCCTTATGTGTGGGCAATATTAAAAACTTTTGAAGTCGTATAAATACTTCCGCATCAAAAGTCAGTCGTATGACGCTTGATCAAATGACATTTTATTATGGTTTTCTGTCTGATTTTTTCCCCGCTGAGCAATGCCATCATAGAATCAATTGCACTCCTGCACAGTATTTCACCCCTGGCATCCACTGTGGTAAGCTCCGGCTCACAACTGATGGAAAGCTCTGAATTGTTATAACCTACGACACTGAGTTCGCCCGGAACGGAGATTCCTCTTGCCTTGGCATATTTTAAAGCTCCGATTGCCAGCCCGTCTTCTGTTGCAATCACGCCGTCAAATACAAGATCCCTGCACAAAAGAAGCTGATTTCTGGCGCCATGAATGGAATTTTCCGTATAGAGCTTTAATTCCTCTAAAATCGGCAGGCCATGATTTCGGTGAGCATCCTCATAACCTTTCCTTTTCTGCATTGCACTGAAAGACTCCGAATTGCTCAGGAAGAGAATTCTCCTTTTTCCGGAAAAAATCAGTTCTTCCGCCACATCATATACTGCCTGATAGTCATCTGCAAGGGTACAGTAAATATTTTCCCCTTCCACAAAACCATTAATCATAAATACCGGAATCTGCTGCGCCACTTCTTTAATATATGAGGTATTTTCATCCCTATCGTCTGCGTAATTGGAACCGATCAGAACCAGGGCGTCTATCCGCTTCTTTAAAATCAGTTCAACAGCCTGGCGTTTATCCTCCTCATCGTATCCGCTGCAATACAAAATACAATCATAGCCATATCCTCTCAAATTTTTTTCCAGATATGCTACTGCTTTTGCCATATAATTATCTGATACGTCAGGACAGACCAAACCTACTGATTTCATGGAATTGAGACCCAAACCTCTGGCAAATACATTGGGCGTGTAATGGTTTTCTTCCATAACCCTGAGCACTTTCTCTTTCGTCTTATCGTTGACCTTGGGACTGTCATTGACTACTCTCGATACGGTGGCTATGGAAACTCCGGCTAACTTTGCAATGTCGTAAATATTCACACTTCTCACTTCCTTTTCATTTTTTGAAGTGTAAGTCCTTACACTCTCTTCCATTATATCATTTGAAGTCAAAGTTTCTACTTCATTTTTATCGGTATTTTTACCGATTTTTCAATTATATTTTTGTCTGTTTTGCTGATTTGTAACTCTTTTTTATCTTTTCTGTTGACTGAATTTTCTTTTTGCTGTAACTTGATTGTAAGCTCTTACACAATAAATCTTATTTATGCCGATACACGATTTACAGACTGTTGGCAGTATGGAGGATTAATAATTATGGATGCTTTTCTTAGAATTCATCCTGAGGATAAGGTGGCGGTTGCCTTAAGACCCCTTTCAAAAGGAACCGTTCTTACAGTGGAGGGAATCTCTCTTACATTGTCTGAAGATATTCCTCAGGGACACAAATTTGCCCTTTTTCCCATAAAGGCAAATGAACCTGTGATAAAATATGGATCTCCCATTGGCATTGCTAAAACAGATATTCCTGCAGGGTCCTGGATCCATACCCATAATATGAAAACGGGCCTTGGAGATTTACTTTCCTACACCTATCAGCCATCGGCTGCTCCTCTCGCCCAGACTGATCCCTGTTACTTTCAGGGCTATAGAAGGAAAGACGGCTCTGTGGGTGTAAGGAATGAAATATGGATTATTCCGACAGTAGGATGCGTCAATAATATAGCCACCGCTATTGAACGCCGCGGGCAGGTTTATTTAAAAGGCAGTATCGACGCTATAGCCGCCTTCCCACACCCTTACGGATGTTCACAGATGGGCGATGACCAGGAGCATACCCGCCGGATTCTTGCCGATTTGATCAGCCATCCAAATGCAGGCGGAGTTCTTGTTTTAGGTCTTGGCTGCGAGAACAGTAATATCGACGAACTCAAAAAATATATCGGGCCTTATGATGAAAACCGCGTAAAATTCCTGGTGTCCCAGGAATCTGAAAATGAGGTGGAGGATGGACTTAAGCTGATAGAAGATCTCGCCGCATATGCCGGCAGTTTTCAGAGAGAATCTGTAAACTGCAATGAATTGATCATCGGCATGAAATGCGGCGGTTCTGACGGTCTCTCCGGCATTACTGCCAACCCGGCAGTCGGACGTTTTTCCGACCTCTTAATCTCAAAGGACGGCACTACCATCCTTACGGAGGTTCCCGAAATGTTCGGCGCAGAGACACTGCTTATGAATCGCTGTGAAAATGAAGAGCTGTTTCAAAAGACCGTATCCCTGATCAACGACTTTAAAAATTACTTTACCAGCCATAACCAGACCATCTATGAAAATCCTTCTCCTGGCAATAAAAAAGGCGGGATTTCCACTCTCGAGGACAAATCCTTGGGATGCACCCAGAAATCCGGTTCCGCACCGGTAAAAGGTGTTCTTTCCTATGGTCAGAAGGTTTGTCAAAAGGGACTGAATCTCTTAAGCGCTCCGGGAAATGACCTGGTAGCTTCCACCGCGCTTGCAGCTTCCGGGGCACATATTGTACTTTTTACTACCGGCAGGGGAACTCCCTTTGCCTGCCCTGTACCCACCGTCAAAATTTCCAGCAATACTCCCCTTTATGAGCACAAAAAAAACTGGATCGATTTTAACTGCGGTTCTCTGGTTGACGGAAAATCCATGGAGCAACTTGGACGGGAGCTTTTTGACTATGTGGTAGACGTAGCCTCCGGAAAAAAGGTGAAGGCAGAGGAAGCCGGCTACCACGACATGGCCATCTTTAAGCAGGGTGTAACCCTCTGATAAAAAATATACCATCAAAAAGAAAGGAATATGAAATATGAAAAGATTATCTTATGAAGTTTTAAAAGAACAGGGCTATAAGGGATATTTACTTAAAAAAGCTCCCGTAAAAGTGTTACAGTTTGGCGAGGGAAATTTTCTTCGGGCTTTTGTGGATTATTTTATCGATAACCTGAATGAAAAAGCAGGATTTAATGGTAAGGTTACCGTATTGCAGCCGCTGCCTGAGAATTCTTTTACAAGTGTCCCTCAGTTTTTAAATGAACAGGAAGGTTTGTATACCCTGTATCTGCGCGGCTTTGAAAATGGAGAAAAGGTGAATGCGAAGCGCGTAATCTCCTGTATTGACCGCTGTATCAATGCTTACAGCGATTATGAGGAAATGATAAAGTGTGCGGATAATCCGGAGCTTCGCTATATCACCAGCAACACTACGGAAGCAGGAATCGTGTATGATCCTTCCTGCCAGTTTACTGATACTCCCGCCTCCAGTTATCCCGGAAAGCTGACACAGCTTTTATACCGCCGTTTTGAAATATTTGGAAAGGAAAAAGGAAAGGGATTCGTCATTCTTGCCTGCGAGCTGATTGATGACAATGGAAAAGTTCTTAAGGACTGTGTGATCAAGTATGCCAATCAGTGGAACCTGGGTCAGGAATTCACCAAATGGGTTCAGGAAGAAAATCTCTTTTGTTCTACCTTAGTGGACCGTATTGTGACGGGTTATCCCAGAAATGAAGCCGATGCATTAAATGAGGAAAACGGTTACGAGGACAAAGTGCTCAATACCGGCGAGGTGTTTGGATTTTGGGTGATCGAAGGTCCCCAGTGGTTAAAGGAAGAGCTTCCCTTTGAAAAAGCAGGGCTTCCTGTCATCATCACAGACAATCACAAACCTTATAAACAAAGAAAAGTCCGCATTTTAAACGGCGCCCATACTTCCATGGTGCTGGGCGCTTATCTGGCAGGCCGGAATATTGTCAGGGACTGTATGGCTGATGATGTTATCCGCGGTTTTATGAACAAGGCAATCTATGATGAGATCATCCCCACTCTTACCCTTCCAAAGGATGAACTGGAAAGCTTCGCTTTTTCTGTGACCGAGCGTTTCAAAAACCCTTTTATTGACCATGCTCTTTTGTCCATCTCCTTAAATTCCACTTCCAAGTGGAAGGCAAGGGTAATGCCTACTTTAAAGGATTATCTGAAAAATACAAAAGCCCTGCCCGTATGTCTGACAACATCTTTTGCCCTGTATATTGCCTTCTACCGTGGAAAGGAAATGACCGAAACCGGGCTTGCCGCCTCCCGTCCTGACGGAGAAAAATATATTATTTCCGATGATAAATCTGTTTTGGAATTTTATCTGGCGCATAAAGACGATTCTTCCCATGACCTGGCTTACGCGGTATGCAAAAATACGGATTTCTGGGGGGAAGATTTATCGGAGCTTCCCGGATTTTCCGATACCGTTGCAAATACCCTGGAACAAATTGAATTGAAAGGTACTTATGAGGTGATGAAATCCTGCCTATAAAAAACAACGGGCAGCACGCTCCGCGAGCTGCCCTTATGTTAACAACGGATGTCAGGCTTCGCCAGCCATCCTTATGTTAATCAGCAGGTGAAAAGCGACTGCTTTTCACCTGCTTCTTTAACGCCAGACCGTATCTACCTTTATTCTGTCTTCATAGGGAAGCACTAATTTTTCTACTGTCTCATAGGCCAAATTCCGCATTTCCCTGATATTCTGAATATAGTTTTCCGGACTGATCTGATGTTTTCCTTCTATCAGGCTCTCACAGATATAGTGATTGATTTCCGGTGAAAAATGAAGGATATCCATGTAATTTTCCAGATTTGTAATGATTTCCCTGTCATTCTGAAAATAAAACATCTTAACGTTTTTGTAGGAAAGCAGTGTTTTCATTGCCTGCTCCATATTATAGAGATAGGCCTCCGTATCGCCCTCCCGATAAATATTATCCCACCAGAGCATGGAATAGGGGGGTACAAACACATAAAACTCCGTTTCCGGATGAGCGCTTATACGGCTTGTCAGCAAATCCAGATTTTGTCTCAATATATCCTCATAATAATTCTCCGGTTTCATTTCTGAAATTGATGGCTTGCGAATATATAACCCCAGTATCATATCCGAATTGAATTCCTTCCACTGAGCCCAGTTGTAGGAATTATTTTCATCATAGTCTCCCATAAGGGAATTTGCGATAAGGTAAGGTATTTTTTCCATGAGAACGCCCTTATTCAGCCAATATTCCACATCATTGATATAATTGTCATCATACAGATACATGGGACATCCCGTAAGTTCATAGGTGGTCTCTGCGTCTGCCACCAATGCCGATGGGTCCAGATTATAGAAAACATATTTCAAATCCTGATGCTCAAATGCAATATCCAGAAGATAGCACAAATCTGCCGTAGCTCCGTAGGAACGGATAGCCTTGATGGATTTACAGTCAAATCCCTGGTCAAACCATCCATTATTATAATTTTCCGATACGGAAGAGCCTGCAATCACGCTGTCATAATCAAATGTTTTCAGGGAACCTACACATTGATACTCCTTATCCGTAAGTACCGCCTTAAGCCCTTTCAGCGGCTTATGATACTGAAAAAACGGATCAAAAACGATCACTGCCAGAACACAAAGAAGGAGCAGAATACCGCTTCCCAGGAAAAACTTTTTTAAAAATTTCTCAGCCATAAAACCTTATCCCATATTATTTTTTTATTTCCGCTAGAAGTTAAAGTAAATAAAGGTACTTACCTGTGAAAAGGAAATCACAGACCATACAAAAATTATGGTGACAAAAATGCATAGCTTAGAGTTCAGAGGATGATTTTCTGCAATCCAAACTGCATTTTTGCGGGTAAGCACCAATGCGCTGATCAGCAGAAGGACAATAAATACCGCCAGGAAAGCATATTGCAAAAGCTCCGGCGCCGTCAGATTAATGACCTGCCTGATCAGATAAAATTCCGGTATGTCCAGTTTATCCACCACTTTATAGATATATCCTGTATTTTTAAATGCAAAAATATTCTTAAACATCTGAAAGGCACTGGCCATACTCTCGCTCCTGAAAAAGAACAGGGAGAGATTAAAAAATCCAAAGGTAAAGAACCATCCCATCCATCTGGGAATATAAACCTTAGCGGGAACCTTGTCATTGCTTCCCTTAACTCCCACAATTCCCAAATTATCCCAGATCACAAGAAGCCCCTGCATGGTTCCCCATGCCACATAAGTCCAGTTTGCCCCATGCCAGAGACCGCTCAGGAAAAATACCAGAAAGGTATTGAGCATTGTCCTCATCTTCCCCCTGCGGCTTCCCCCCAGGGGAATATAGACATACTGGATAAAGAACCGCGACAAAGTCATATGCCATCTCTGCCAGAGTTCCTTTACACTGCAGGCTTTATATGGGGAATCGAAATTGACCGGAAGTTCAATATTAAACATCTTTCCAAGGCCTTTTGCCATATCACTGTAGCCGCTGAAATCAAAATAGATTTCAAAGGTATAGGCAAGAATCACCAGCAATGTGGAAGTTGTGTCCAAAAGGGCCGTCTGTTCAAATCCATAATTTACAGGAAGCGCCAGCGTATCTGCCAGAAGCACCTTTTTTCCAAGTCCAATTGTAAAAAGTACAATTCCCTTTGCAAAATTATCAGCATTTGGCCGGCGGTTACTTATGTCCTCAAACTGAGGCATCATTTCTTTATGCAGGACAATCGGCCCTGCAATCAACTGAGGAAAAAAAGTCACAAAGGTCAGATAGTTAATAAAGCTGTAATGCTCTGCCTTCCCTGTACACCTGTCAATGACATAAGATAACTGCTGGAAGGTAAAAAAGCTGATTCCCAGGGGAAGGATAATATGCTTTAAATTAAAGCTTGTATGGAATACAATGTTAATATTTTCAAAAAAGAAGTCATAATACTTAAAATAAAACAAAAAGCCCAGATTCAGGGCAAGTCCCAAGGCAAGACCAATATGCCTCATCCTTCTGCCGTTAAAGGTTTTCAGCAGATAACTGATCAGATAATTTCCCAGAATACTGGCAACAATGACTCCAAGATAATAGATATTAAAATATCCGTAAAACCACAGGGACATGCCTGCCAAAAACAATTTGGCAGGCTCGTAGGCTTTCACATGATTCAGGGCATACCAGCCAAACAGTGTGACCGGCAAAAAAATAAATATAAAAATATAGGAATTAAAAAGCATCTTTGCTCTCCTTCGGTCTATATCTTAACATACTTCCACATATTTTGTCTAATACATGGTAATACTTAGTAACAGTTCCTGTTGATCTTTAATTGTCATGTTTAATTGTCATGGAAAGGTGGTAACATGAAAAAATATATTATACCTGTAATTATTACCTGCATGCTCCTTTTTTCTTCCGGCTGCGGAGACAATAATAATCTTTTCCAAAATAATCATGCCTATCTGAACGAAGGAAACGGAGAAGACGATGCTGTAAATACCATTCAGGCAGGAAGTAAATATAAAATTGTAGGTCCCATGGATGACCTTAAGGATGCCGTTGTTGATATTCTGGGAGAAAATTATTGGCCGGATACTCTGCTCACCGCAGAGGAACTGGCGGAACGCACGGGCATCTCCGAAAATATGTATGAAGATTACCTTGCAGAGTACCAGCACACAGAGGCCGGTATCGATATGATGATTCTCATCAAGGCTAAGGAGGGCGAGGTGGGAACAGTGGAAAACTACTTAAGCCAGTACAGAGATGTCCTTCTGAGAATCTATGAGCAGCAGCCTCAAAACGAATCAAAGGTATTCGCGTCAAGAATAGAGGTCATTGACAATTATATTTGTTATGTTCAACTGGGAGCCGATATATCTTCCTTTAAGGAAAATGAAAGCGAAGAGATGATCGCCCACTGCCAGCACGAAAATGAAAGAGCCCTGGACATTATTGAAAAGAAGATCTTTGACACCTGAAATTTTGATTAAAAATTTTTAGAGGAAGTTTAAAGAAGAAGTTTTTATATTTTTATCTGTTAATCATGGTAATGTTCCGGTATAATAAGAAAGAATACACCGGACTTTACTTTGAAAGGATAAAATAAATGAAAAAACTTATATCATGGAATGTGAACGGTCTTCGTGCCTGTGTGGAAAAGGGATTTTTGGATTTTTTTCACGAGATTGATGCGGATATTTTCTGTCTGCAGGAAACCAAGCTTCAGGAAGGGCAGATCAGTCTGGATTTACCAGGCTATCATCAATTCTGGAATTATGCGGAAAAAAAAGGCTATTCCGGAACTGCCATTTTTTCCAAAGAAGAACCTCTGTCTGTTACTTATGGACTTGGTATGGAAAAGCACGACCATGAAGGACGGGTGATTACCCTGGAATTTGATTCTTTTTATATGATCACCGTCTACACCCCTAATGCCCAGGATGAACTGAAGCGGCTGGATTACAGGATGGAATGGGAAGATGACTTTCTTAAATACCTGAAAGGGTTAGAGGAAAAGAAACCTGTCATCGTATGCGGAGATATGAATGTGGCCCATAAGGAAATGGATTTGAAAAACCCGAAAACCAACAGGAAAAACGCCGGATTTACCGACGAGGAAAGAAATAAATTTACAACTTTGCTGGAATCCGGATTCACCGATACCTTCCGCTATTTTTATCCTGATCTGGAGGGCACTTATTCATGGTGGTCATACCGTTTTAAGGCCAGGGAAAAGAATGCTGGATGGCGCATTGACTATTTCCTGGTATCACAATCCCTAAACTCTGCTTTAGAAGATGCCCTTATTTACAAGGATGTTTTCGGCTCCGACCATTGCCCTGTGGGATTAATCCTAAAGTAAAACAACGAATAACGGGCTTCGCCAGCCATGCTTATATGAAAAAGGACAGCTCAATCAACGGGCTGTCCTTTTTGTAATAAACAATCTTTAATCTTCTATCAATCTCAATCCTGCCGTATCTGTAACAGGGAGTGAAAATACAATGGACTTGGCACGGCTCTCTGACCCTGCATTTTCCATGATTGCTTTCATTATATTATTTTTTTGTTCCTTTTTTGCAACAATGAAGATCATTTCCTTCTCTGAAGCCAGGGAAAAACCTAAGAATTGTTCAGCCTTCTCCATACCGGTTCCTCTCGCGTGGATTACCGTTCCTCCATAAGCCCCTGCGCCTCTTGCGGCATCCATCACCAGCTCTATATTTCCCTGATTTGCAATCACTATGATCAGCTCATGTACCGTATCCTTCAAGGTTGACTCCTCCTCTTTCTGATAATCCTGTTTTTCCAGAAGAAACTGCAGTGATTTCTTACCGCCAATACTGCTTAAAGGAACGATGAAAGCGATTCCTCCTCCGGGCGCATCAATTCGCAGCTTTTTTTGAAGCTGTTTTTTGATGTGCAGCCATTTTTCTTCCTCCTGCACTGAAAATATCACTGCCTTTTCAGTGGCTTCCAATCCCAGATAATTCAAAATATCGCTGGCCGCCGTACCAAAACCCAGGCTGGAAAACATAACATGATGTTCATTCTCCCTGTAAAGGCTCTGGTATTTCTTTCCCACTTTTCGATCAACCACAGTAACCATCAAATATAATTTACCCATAAGCTATCCCGCTCCTACAATTCAATAATTTCCATATCACCAAATGCTTCAAGCGGTACATAAGACTTTTTGTGCAGTCCGCTTTCCTTAAGCTTAACTATCATACCCATAACCTGAATCGTTATCAGAGGGGTCATAGCCACCATTGCCACAACTCCAAAGGCGTCCGTGATAATGGTACCTCCAAGGGCTTCACAGGCTCCCATTGCAAGAGGCAGCAGAAAAGTAGCTGTCATGGGACCGGAAGCAACACCGCCGGAGTCGAACGCAATAGCCGTAAATATTTTGGGAACAAAAAAGGTCAGAATAAGTGCAATTGCATAGCCGGGTACTATAAACCACATAATAGAGATTCCTGTCAGAACACGGATCATGGCAATCCCTACGGAAAGCGATACGCCAATGGACAAGCTGGTTCCCATTGCCCTGGCTGAAATCGCTCCTGAAGTCATTTCCTCCACCTGTTTGGTGAGAACGAAGACAGCAGGCTCTGCAAGTACGATAAAGTAACCGATCACCATTCCAATTGGAACAATAATCCATGCATAAGACAGGGAAGCCAATGTCTGACCAAGGTAATTTCCTGCCGGCATAAAACCAACATTGACACCTGTAAGGAAAAGTACCAGACCTACATATGTGTATACTAAGCCAATTCCTATCCTGATCAGGGTACTTTTGTTGATATCTCTTGAAATCAACTGAAATACACCAAAGAAAAACACAATCGGAAGAAGGGAAACTGCCATTTCCTTTATGTAAGTGGGAATTCCTTTTGTAAACATCCTCCATAAATCTACGGTATTATCAATAATGGGAATGGATTCCGTTACACTTTCACTTTGTCCCGGATTAAAAATCATTCCTAAAATGAGAACCGCCAGTATTGGCCCTACAGAACAGAGGGAAACAAGACCAAAGCTGTCATCTGCCGCATGCTTATCACTTCGGATAGCAGCAATACCAACGCCAAAGGACATAATAAAGGGCACCGTCATGGGGCCTGTTGTAACGCCGCCGGAATCAAACGCAACTGCCAGGAAGTCCTTCGGTACAAAAAAGGTGAGAAGGAATGCAATTCCATAAAAGAACACCAGCAGATAGGAAAGGCCGATTCCAAAAAGCATTCTGAGAAGTGCAATCACAAGAAACACACCCACACCTGCCGCCACCGATAAAATCAGCGTCATATTGGGTATTGATGGCACCTGCTGCGCCAGTACCTGAAGGTCAGGCTCAGAGATTGTAATAATAAATCCCATGACAAAACCAATGAAAATAATAATCAGGAGTTTCCTGGATTTGGTAATAATCGTACCTACCCTCTCCCCCATAGTTGTCATGGAAAGATCCACTCCTACATTAAAAAGAAGCATTCCGAAAATCAGCATGACCGCACCGATCAGAAAAGCCATCAGTATGCTTGGCGGTATGGGCGCAATTGTAAAGCACAGTAAAAGGACAATTGCAAGTATCGGAAAAACTGCTTTTAAGGTTTCATAAAATTTTTCTTTTAATTTTGATCGACTAAAATGCAATATACCAGACGCCTTTCTGTAATTTTTTTACTATGCAGTGCATATTTGGAAAACTGCACATTTTGATTGTACCAAGTCGCTAGCGCGACGGCTAGCCCAAGTTATAATTGTTTCCACTTTTTTTATAATAAAGTAGCAGTTTTTGTGTTTATGTTGTATTGTTGAATTACCCCTAACCCACAATCTTATAACCACAACAACTGCTATGATTACTTTACCATGGTTTTTTATTCAGTACAACTACATATTCTATTTCCCCCGGCCCCCTCCTTAACGTTTCCTCACTTCTTCTGCTTACAACCATTCATTCTTTAAGGAGGTTCCGTTATGGACTATTATCTAAACTCTTTCCGGGAGATGATCTCCCTTCGCGGTCTCACTGACCACACCCTTAAAAACTACTGCACCTATATCCGCGCTTATCTTGATTATCTTTCCCTTGTTCTCATCAAGGCCCCTGAAGATGTTTCCTGGGATGATCTGCGGGATTTTATCAGATGGCTCCAGCATTCTAGAAATCTTTCTGACAGGACCATCAACTGTGCCATCTCCCAGCTCCGCTTTTTTACCATCTATGTCCTTCACAAACCATGGGATGATTCTCAGCTCCCTATGCGTAAATTTGACGAATTCCTTCCCTTTGTCCCCTCTAAACAGGATACCTGGACTTTTATCTCCTCTATCCCTGACCTCAAGCAGAAGACTATGGTAGCCCTCTTGTATTCCTCCGGCCTGCGTATCTCTGAACTCTGCTCTCTACGCTATGAAGATATTGAGCGCAGGAATATGCGCATTCACATCTCACACTCTAAGAACAGGCAGGACCGCTATGCCATTCTTTCAAAGGCTGCCCTCGATCTCCTGACACAGTACTGGTTCTCATACGGCAGGCCTAAAGGCTTTCTCTTCCCTAAGCAGAACGGACAGGACAAGCCCATTGATACCTTCTTCCTCTCCAGGCATATCCATGCCCATGAGGACAGGCTCGGCTGGCAGCGCAGGCTTACCTGCCATTCCTTCAGGCATGCTTTCGCCACCCACCTCTACGAGGATGGGACAGATCTTCTTACTATTAAGGCTCTTATGGGACATAAATCCATTCATTCCACCACGATTTATGTCCATCTGGCATCCAATGGGGCTGGCAATGCCCTCAGTCCTTTTGACCGTATGGCAGGAGGGGCTTTTCATGGGTGAGTATACTATCAGGAAGATTTTTGCTTCCTGCTTTGACTCTTTTTCTTCATCCGCAGTTTTCCTCTCAGATGTTCAGCGCAAGGCGGCCAGGGCCATTATGGACTGCAAGTCCGGCAGGCTCGGCTGTAATGCCAGCCAATGCTCTGACTGCGGACATATCCAGTTCTATCATAATTCCTGCCGCAACCGTAATTGCCCTAACTGCCAGGCTCTCCCCTCTGAAATCTGGGTGGATAAACGCAGGGCCGAGGTGATTGACTGCCCCTACTTCCATGTGGTCTTTACCCTTCCTCATGAGCTCAACAGCCTCATTTACTGCAATCAGGAACTCCTCTATGGACTGCTGCACAAATGCTGTGCCGAAACACTTCTGGAATTATCTTCTGACAAAAAGTATCTCGGCGCTACTCCCGGCATCATACAGGTCCTGCATACCTGGAACCAGACTTTGGATTACCATGTTCATATGCACTGTATCATTTCCGGCGGCGGCCTCACTAAGGAACATAAGTTACGTCTTTCTTCCGGGAACTTCTTTCTCCCTGTCAAAGTACTGAGGGATAAGTTCAAAGGAAAATATATGGCGGGGCTTACCAGACTTTTTGATAATGGCTCCCTTGTTTTTTCTTCCTCCTGCAGTTATTTAAAAAACAGTTTCGCCTTTAAGGAATGGAAGAACAGGCTCTATGAAAAAGACTGGTGCCCTTTTATCAAAGAGACCTTCAACGGCTTTGGCAATGCCATTGAGTATCTTGGACGTTACACTCACAGAATAGCGATTTCAAACAGCAGGGTCCTTTCCGTTTCTGATGGGCATGTTACATTCTCTGCCAGGGGACTGAAACCCTCTGAACCCAAACGCCAGATCACTGTTGACAGCACAGAATTCATCCGGCGTTTCCTGATGCATGTGCTTCCCTCCGGTTTCCAGAAAATCCGTTACTATGGTTTCCTGAATAACCGTATGAGGCAGCAGAACCTTAAACTCATCTTTAAACTTCAAGGCGGACAGCGATTCAGACGGCGTTATGCCGGCATGACCATGGCGGAATTGCTGATGGAGTTATGGGGATTTGATATCCGTGCCTGCCATGAATGCGGATGCATTTCGATGAAACAGCTTGGATGTGTGCATGCAGCCTCTGGATAAAGCCAGGATTTTCCATATCTTTTTTCAAGATCTTCCACTGGAAGGTCTGCGGAGCATGCCTAAAAATACGTATGCGTGAAAAATCAGTTTTGATCCCGCATTGATTTTTCAGCATTTTCTTCTGCTGCCGGCTCTGGGGGACGAATACTATCCCCATACAGTTACCGGCTGCCCGTCCGCGAATTGGTACAATTGGAAAGAAACACATTCAGAGCAGTTCAGGTTTTATTTTAGAACTGCTCTTTTTGTCTGCTCTGAATCTGATACTTTCCTTAAGAATTATAACATAAACATCATTATTTTAGGGCATAAAATAAAACTTTTCCAATTTTAACATTTTCTTAATATCTCATTTCATATCGATAATCATTAATTATTTATTGATTATCAATAAAATTTTATTGACAATCAATTTTATCAGTGCTATAGTCCATATAAACTGATCAGCTTTTAAACTATCTGTTCCTTACAGAAGGGAAGAAGGAGTATTTATGAATGGAAGGATAACCATATTTACCAAAATACTTTTGGACTTTATGTATTACACAGGAATCACAGTCACCTGTCTTGTACCTTTGATCATCACAGGCTATGGGAAATACAACAGCTACTTTGGTGAAAATGTTCCTCAGTTAAGCGTCATATTTATCATCTCCGGTTTCTTTGCGGTATTGATCATCAGAGAGCTCCGTAAAATGTTCAAATCTGTTCTGGCAAATGACTGCTTTACCTATGACAATGTAAAAAGTCTGAACAAAATGGGGACTTACAGCTTTATTATCGCGCTTATCACCTGCTGCCGGCTGTTTCTCTATATTACCCCCGCAGTACTCATTGTCATTTTGGTCTTTGTGATTGCCGGACTGCTCTGTAAGGTACTTTCTCAGGTCTTTGACAAAGCAGTTGCCTACAAACTGGAAAATGACCTGACGATATAGGAGGATTCTCATGGCAATAAAAATTAATCTGGATGTGGAAATGGCCAAACAGAAAAAAGGATTGACCGAACTTGCCGGTGAAGTGGATCTCACCCTTGCCAACCTTTCTATCCTGAAAAACAACAGGGCAAAGGCAATCCGCTTTACCACCTTAAATGCAATCTGCAGGGCGCTTAACTGCCAGCCCGGCGATCTGCTTGAATATGTGGAAGACGAAGAAACGGAGGTATAAAGATGGAACTATTTATGGAAGTCGGAAGCCTGATCTACGCTTTTTTTTATACGGTTTTTTTATACAAAAACAGTTCGGGTATCACCTACCCTTTTTTCGCAGGCGGAACCTGCTTGTTTTTCTTCTTCTATTTGAAAAAGTCAGGGATTACCGTCAAAAAAACCGCTTTCTTTCCGGTGACAGTTATCACGCTTCTGGGAATAAACACCTGCATAACTGATTCTTTTGTATTAATATTTTTGAATAAGCTTGGGATTTTCTTTCTCTTTTTCTATTTGATTATCCATTGCCTTTATGAGGATAAATGCTGGGATTTATCCAAATACCTTTGTTCTATACTTAATATTATATGTACCAGCTTCCTGTATATATTCAGGCCATTTAGGAACTGTGAATAAATAAATTATACAACTTATATTTCCTCTACAGCACTAATTACATAGTTTCTTTTTCCCAAA
>ERZ808046.769-NODE-769-length-20644-cov-3.905285_pt1 | contig 20644 bp, 13 predicted proteins | sample MGYA00380196_ERZ808046 | MGnify/ENA primary metagenome ERZ808046 (study PRJEB31490, sample SAMN06133421) | mouse gut metagenome | isolation source: Z6_2 | host: mice | place: China: Chengdu | collected 2015-05 ...
AAAAGTGGGCTGGGTGTGGGACAGCGTCCCACGGTATTAAATACCCATTTCCTTTTTGTGGACTCCGCCCACATCTGCAAACTTTCCCTCCCCCCTAAAAAATTTGATAAAAAACTTAATGGGGAAAACGGAGTTTTCCTTTTAAAAGTTTTGCCCCACTTTTTCAAAAGTGGGCTGGGTGTGGGACAGCGTCCCACGGTATTAAATACCCATTTCCTTTTTGTGGGTTTCACCCACACCCACCAACTTTTTTGAAAAAAAGTTGGACAAAAAACTTTATATTATATATTCGCTATTTCTTCATTATATTAAAGTTGTTTTGTTGTCCATTCCTCACCATTCCAAATTTTATTTACAACATCATTATAAAATTCAGGTTCATGGCAAATTAAAAGTATACTTCCCTTATAATTCTGCAATGCCTTTTTCAATTCTTCTTTTGCCTCCACATCTAAATGGTTTGTAGGCTCGTCCAACACTAATACATTACTTTCTCTATTTATTATTTTACACAAACGAACTTTTGCCTGTTCCCCTCCGCTCAATACCTTTACTTTACTTTCAATATGTTTTGTTGTTAGACCACATTTTGCAAGTGCAGAACGCACTTCATACTGTGTAAAAGCAGGAAATTCCTTCCATATTTCATCAATACAAGTCGTATTATTGTCATACTGCACCTCCTGTTCAAAATAGCCCATATGAATATAATCGCCTAATTCTGAAGTACCAGAAAGTGGTGGTATCAGTCCGATAATACTTTTTAAAAGTGTTGTTTTACCAATACCGTTTGCTCCTATCAATGCAATTTTATCTCCTCTTTCCATTTCCAATGTAAGAGGTTTTGATAAAGGCACATCATAACCTATTACCAAATCTTTTGTTTGAAAAATATATCGGCTTGCGGCACGTGCCTCTTTAAAATGAAATTCTGGTTTTGGTTTTTGTTTAGCCAGCTCTATGACTTCCATTTTATCCAGTTTTTTTTGTCGTGACATCGCCATATTTCTTGTAGCAACTCTTGCTTTATTTCTTGCTACAAAATCCTTCAATTCTCCAATTTCCTGTTGTTGTTTTTTATACGCTGCTTCCAGTTGTGATTGTTTCATAGCATAACTTTGCTGAAATTTTTCATAGTCCCCCACATAGCGGTCAATTTTAGCATTCTCAACATGATAAATAATATTAATCACACTATTTAAAAAGGGCATATCATGAGAAATTAATATAAAAGCATTTTCATATTCCTGCAAATATCTTTTCAACCAAGCAATATGCTGTTCGTCCAAATAATTAGTAGGTTCGTCTAAAAGAAGTATATCAGGCTTTTCCAGCAACAATTTTGCAAGTAATACTTTTGTACGTTGTCCTCCTGAAAGTTCAGACACAGATTTATCTAAACCAATATCATACAATCCAAAAGCTCTAGCGATTTCTTCTACTTTAGAATCAATGGCATAAAAATCATGATATGTGAGAAAATCTTGTATTTCTCCCGTTTCGTCCATCATTTTTTGTAATTCATCTGGTTCAGCATCTGCCATTTTGTTATATAATTCATTCATATATGCTTCTCTTTCAAAAAGAAATGAAAAAGCAGATTGTAATACCATACGAATGGTGTGTTCATTTTGCAATGCTGTATGTTGGTCAATATACCCTACACGGACATTTTTTGCCCATTGTATTTTACCCTCATCAGGCTGTAATTTATTTGTGATAATATTCATAAATGTTGATTTTCCTTCTCCATTTGCACCAATAAAACCAACGTGTTCTCCTTTCAGTAAGCGAAAAGAAACATCATTAAATATTGCTCTATCACCAAAGCCATGTGTTAAATGTTCTACATTTAATATACTCATTATTTGTACTCCTTTATTTTTTGTTATTATTTCATTTCAAATTAGTAAAAAGAACTTTTCTGCAATCTCTTGATTTCAAATAAAGCGATTCAAATATTCGCCATTTTTTTACAATTTGCTTTTTTTGCTTTTTCGGCACATAGAGAAATTTTACACTAGCTAAGTTGCTTTTGCAATGGTTTTTATTTTTTCAGTATGGAAATATTTCATATGGTTATAATAAAATGTGACAAAAAAAGATAGTGTTTGTAAAAAAAAACATATTATTTATTGATAATTATTATTATTGACAACATTTATATTTATTTATATAATAAAATAATAAATTATATCAACATTTCACTAATTTAGAGAGGAGCATATTATGAAGGCTTATCAATTAAAACAAGATTTATATTGGGCAGGCGTATTGGATAAAAACCTGCGTGTATTCGACATTATTATGGAAACAGAATTCGGTACAACATACAACTCTTATGTATTAAAAGGCAGTGAAAAAACAGCAATATTTGAAACTGCTAAAGTAAAATTTTTCGATGAATATTTAGAAAAATTGCAAGAAGTTGTCAATATAGCTGATGTAGATTATGTTGTAATGAATCACACAGAGCCTGACCATGCGGGTAGCATTGTAAAATTGATAGAAATGAACCCTCGTATTTGCGTTGTTGCAACAGCTTGTGCTATCAATTTCTTAAAGAACATCATCAATCATGATTTTTATAGCATTGCTGTAAAAGAAAATGACACATTATCATTAGGAAACAAAACACTGCAATTTATGCTTTTACCAAATCTACACTGGCCAGATACTATGTATACTTATGTAAAAGAGGATAAAGTATTGTTTACTTGTGACTCTTTTGGTTCTCACTATTGTCTTGATGATATTGTTTTAAGCAAATTAAAAGACAATGAAGGCTACATGAGAGCAACAAAATATTATTTTGACAATATTATTGGACCATTTAAGCCTTTTATGCTGAAAGCATTAAACCGTATTAAAGATTTAGAATTAGACATGATTTGCACAGGACATGGTCCTGTAATAGATAGCAGAATTGACGAAATCAAAAACACATATAAAGAATGGTGTACTGTAGTCAATCCAAACAGCAAAAAAACGGTTATTATGCCTTATGTTTCTGCTTACGGTTATACAGGACAGCTTGCTGAAGAAATCAAAAAAGGTATTCAAGATAGCGGTGACATAGATGTTCGTATATATGATATGGTAACATCTGACCAAGCACAAGTATTAGGAGAATTAGGATTTGCAGATGGTATATTGTTTGGTACACCAACAATAGTAGGAGAAGCGTTAAAACCAATATGGGATTTAACAACATCTATATTTGCAGGTACACATGGCGGAAAATTAGCAAGTGCATTTGGTAGCTATGGTTGGAGCGGTGAAGGTGTTCCTCATATTATAGAAAGATTAAAACAACTTCGTATGAAAGTAGTAGAAGGGTATCGCATTAAATTACGCCCAAGCGAAAATGATTTAACAGGCGCATATGAATATGGTTATAACTTTGGTTGTATACTTCAAAATAAAGAAAATGACAGATTAAAATCTGCTAAAAAGAAATTAGTAAAATGTCTTGTTTGTGGTGAAATATTCCCAGAAGGTACAGAAACTTGTCCTGTATGTGGTGTAGGTGCTGAAAACTTTGTACCAGTAGAAGTATCAGAATCTGATTATCAAAAAGATACAGAAGAAAAATTTGTTGTAATTGGAAATGGTACGGCTGGATTCAATGCAGCAAAAGAAATCAGAATGAGAAATAAAACTTGCTCCATCACTATGGTTACAAATGAAGCATATATCAGTTATAATCGTCCAATGCTTACAAAAACATTACTTGCAGATGTTTCTGCAAAACAACTTGTTATAGAAAAAGAAAATTGGTATCAAGAATATAACATCAATGTGATGTTAAATGAAGAAGTAAAATCATTAGACAGTGCCAAAAAAGAAATCACACTTGCAAACGGCGGTGTACTGCAATACGACAAATGTATTTATGCACTTGGTGCAGAATGTTTTGTACCACCCATCAAGGGTACAGATAAACCAGAAGTGATTACAATCCGTAGAATTGCAGATGTAGAAAAAGTTAGAAAACTGGCAAAAACAGCTAAAAATGCCGTTGTAATAGGCGGTGGCGTACTTGGTTTAGAAGCTGCATGGGAAATCAAAAAAGCAAATTGTCATGTTACAGTTGTAGAAATGATGACAAGCCTTATGAGTCGTCAATTAGACGATGATGCAAGTGATATGATATTAAAAGCAGCAGAAGCACAAGGCATTGTAATGAAACTTGGTGCAACAGTAGATAGTATTGAAGGCGAAAGCAGTGTTACAGGTGTAAAATTGGGCAACGGAGAAGTACTTGCGGCTGATATTGTAATTATTTCAAGTGGTGTTAGAGCAAATGTGGCAATTGCGAAAGAAGCAGGTGCAACTATCAATAAAGCGATTGTTGTAAATGAAAAAATGGAAACAAGTATAAAAGATGTATATGCTTGTGGTGACTGTGCTGAATTTGACAATATCAATTATGCTCTTTGGAGCGAAGCAGTAGAAATGGGTAAAGTTGCAGGTGCAAATGCAGCTGGAGAAGAAACAACATATAAAACGATTTTAGCACCTTTAACATTCCATGGTATGGATACTAGTTTATATGCTATTGGTGACAATGGTAAAAACCCAAACAGAAAATACAAAACAGTTATATTCAAAGATGAGGCAAAACATACATTTGAAAAATATTATTTTGCAAATAAGAGATTAGTTGGTGTTACACTGATTGGAGATACATCAAAAATGGCAAAAGTAACAGAAGCACTCCAAAAACCTGCAACATTTGATGAAATGTTTTAAACAAAAAATACCCTCGAAAATATCGAGGGTATTAGTCTGTCAATAAAATCTTTTTTTGTGGGCTTTGCCCACACCCACCAACTTTTTTTAAAAAAAGTTGGACAAAAAACTTTACTGGAAAAACTAACGTTTTTCCTTATAAAATCAACGTTTTTAAGGAAACGCAGTTTCCGTTTAAAATTCTTTCGCTTCCTTTCTTTTAAGAAAGGAAGTAGAGTTTGAGACGAAGTTTCAAGGTTTTTTGACAAGCTGATACCCTCGAAAATATCGAGGGTATTTTTTTATTTCTGTAAAATTGTTTTTTGTTTCTGAAACACGTCCAAAAAATTATAGCATTCGTAAAACGAAGTTTTCCAGTAAAGTTTTGTACAAGTTTTGTAAATACTATTTTTCACTATATTAATTAAAATAGCATTGTTTTACATTTTCATCTGATATTTCTTCTATGCCCTTTGCAATAGCATATTCCAACATATCAGGTTCTACTGTTCTAATAAAGAGATACGCATCATCTGTAATATCAACGCTAATTTCTTTATAAGGAACATTATCAATAGGCATTTGCTCCATTTTAGAGTCTGCCATAGGGTTATTTGTATAATAAATACGTATAATGTTCCTTGTTGCTCCTTGGAATGGTATCCATTTATTATATGGAATTTCCGCTGGTGAAAATCTACAGTCAAAGTAATGTCTACGGTCTCTACCCAAATAATAATGGAAACGAGATTGTTGTAAGGAATCTGCCTCATAATTTTTCACAATTTTGATAGAGCTTCCTTCTCTACTTTTCAAAAGTCCATATGCTACACCAGTTTTTGCATTTGGTACATATTTATCATGGTCTTCATTTTCTCCTGTAAGGGGGTCAATCAATTCAAAATGTACACTTGCCAATTTTTCAGATAATTTTTTAGACCTGCTATAATATTCTTCTATTTTCTTCTGGAATAATTCTTTTACAAATTCTGATTTACTTGAATTTCCTGATAAGAATATATAAATAGTTTCTTCTTCATCTTTTTGTAGCAGTTCACTATCATACAAGAATATTTTAATTAAGCATTGGAAAAAGCTATCAATTCCTTTCTGTATACGGTTTTTAATAACTTCTATCAATTCTTGACTAGAAAATTCCAATATACATTGTGGTACAGGCTCACCATCTATATTATATAGTGAAACAACAATACCTTCTCTATCTACATCATTCTGAGATTCATTTTCTACATTTTCTAATTGATATTTTTTTCTCCAACCCTGTTCTTGATGCCATAAAGGACGAAGTTCTTCTTTTAATATTGCCATATTTCTTCTTGAAATTTGAGAATTAACTAATAACATTTCACTTCCGGGGAAAGGATTTTCACCAACTGGCAATGTAAATGTTACTTTCTTTTCACGTAATATATCTAAATTTTTCTGATATACTTTATATGCAATCAACTCGAGCATATTTTCACCGCCAAGTGTCACATCAGAGTCAGCACCAAAACATTCTAATATATAATCGTATCCTTCTCTTTCATATTCTTCATCTGTTGTACCTTTACACATTCCGAAATCAAAATCTGTTGTACCGCCTCCAAAGTCAAAAATACTATACATCAATTTTTCGTTTTCATCTTTTGGCTCTAAATTACTTTGTTCTAATGCAGTTACAGCATATGCCGCAGGTTCACTAATACCTAATTCTACACTAAACTGTTCCATACATTCCCTATCATTTAATATGCTTGTAGGGAATGATTTTTTAATACCTTCATAAAAACTTTTTGCAATTAAATCTCTTGTTTCTTTTGCATATCCTACTGGGAATGACATTAAATATTTTAAATAAATACCATTTCTCATATTGTTAATATACAAACCAATATAATAAGCATATAATTCCAAAGGATTGACAATTTCACTCATCTCATCCATATCTGCGCCTAAATGATATTCTTTTCTTTGTTTGTCTTTAATAATCACATCGCCTTTTTCACCATTTGCCCATTGTTTCAAATCACTGAAATAAGCATAAAAATCATATGGTTTACAATTTTGAAAATCTTGATATGCATCATAAGAAACAAATATATCATTACAAGAAGTATGAGGTCTACCTATTTCTCTTTGATAATCTTCCAAAAACTTTTCTACATTTGTAAATTCCACAATAGAAGGATTTTCAAAATCTTCTTCTTTTACTTCACTACTTAAATCGCCTGTACCGATACGAACTGGTATAATACGGTTTGTTGTATCTTGTTTTACCACTACTGTACTTTTTGTTCCAAAGTCAATACCAATGACTCCTTGTTTAATATCCAACTTTGGATTTCTTGAAACAAACTCTTTGTATTCAGGTTGTATCAATCCCTGTTCGACTTCTTCATCAAACAGTTCCCAGTGTCCTCTTATAATATCATATAAAATATCTTTATCATATGGTTCTAAACGACATCTATCTTTATCGCAATTCAATAATTTTTGTATATTTGAATCATTATCTGTTTGTTCTTCTGTTTCATCGCTATACATTTGTTGCTGTGTTTGTTCATATTGCTCTGTATTATCCATTTCAGCACTTTCAGAAAAAATTTGTTCTGGCTGTTGTTCTATTTCTGACTGTTCTGTTTTTTGTTCTTCGACAACAGGTGCAAATGTTTCTGTCATATTTGATGCAATATTCATTGTTTCATTTTGTGCTGGTTGAGTATTGATTACCTGCTCCAATTTTGCTATTAAATCTGCTTGACTGATTTCTTCATTTTGATTTGGTTCTGGTGTACTTGCCACTGGTGTTTCTACTACTGGTGTTGTTTCTGGTGTACTTGCCACTGGTGTTTCCACTACTGGTGTTGGTTCTGGTGTACTTACCACTGGTGTTTCCACTACTGGTGTTGTTTCTGGTGTACTTGCTACTGGTGTTTCTACCACTGGTGTTGGTTCTGGTGTATTTTCTTCTGCAATTACTTCATATGCTGTTTTTTCTTTCACCTGTGCAATACAATTTCCTTCGCCTTTTAATATAAATTCTGTAAAATCTATATGATTATAATTATCTATTAAAAACTGCATAATACTCCAACAGCCTTTTAAAGTACGCAATACAGATGGAATAGCGCCTAATTTTGCCCAAAGATAAATGTCATAATACCATGATACTGTATCATTACATTCATAAGTATTATCTAAATGGCATATTTGCAAAACCCTTCCTGGTTCATTTTCCTGAGCTAAACGAACAGTATTACTTTTTGTATCATATACCTTACCATCTTTCAAAAAAATAACATTATCTTGATAAATTGTATTCAAATCTGTGCCTTCTGGTGTTTTAGGATGAAATGCAATAAAACCAGGAATGATTTTTAATGCTTCTTCTTCTGTCATATTATCCCAATGTACCTCACCAGATTTTAAAGTAATGACACCTGTTTCTGGTTTATCATTTAATGAATATTCTGTATCCGTTTGTGCTGTTGGAATAAAAATATGTGTTTCTCTATGATAATACCATTTTTCTTCCCCATCTACTAATTGTATAAATCCATTAGGCCATGCCTTTGGGTTTTTAAATATATTTCTTATAATATTTTCCATTTTGCAGCACTTTTCATATACTCCAGGTTTTTCTGCAATATTCCATTTGTTATCCATATTGATATGCTCCTTTCTTAGCATTTACATATTCATGCACACATTATTGTATAACACATAAATCAATCTATCAAGAGTAAAATTATTTACTTACTTTACTCAACAATTACAATAGGTTTCATAACATCATTTCTCATAGTATAGCCATTTAAAACAACCTCTTTTACAATACCATTTACAACACTTTCTGATGTTTTAATATATTGTCTTGAATTATATTCTTTGCCAATAGACACTTCTATTTTTTCGTAACGCTCTTTTCTAATATTTGTCATATTATAAACATCAATACATAAATCAAAAAATGTTGATAACGTTTTGATGTTTTGATGATTGCCATTAAAATTCATAATTTCATCTCTAATAAAATTCCATAGCTGTTTTATACTATTTTTATCTTTTCCCAATGCAATAAATGATTTAATATCCCATGAACCGCATAATTTTTTTAAATAAGATTTTTGATTTTCTTCTAATTGTAAAGCACCCTGCCAAAATTCTTTTATATCCTGCAATGGTTCATATTCTTTTTTATTATTCTGCAATTGTTGATATATTTTATCTTTTTCATATTGTATTTCATTTTTTTCTTTTTTCAATTTCTCACAATACTGCTGTAATTCTTCATATTTTGCTTGTATTTCCTCCAATTTATAAAAGGAATCCATTTTTTCTTTTTCTTGCTGTTCCAATTTTTGTTTAAAATCTTCTGTTTGTTGTTTTGCCTTTTTTACAATATTAACTATGTTTTCCTGTACCGTTTCATCATTCAATAATTCACACAAAATATATTTCAAACTATTTTGTATTTCATCCATGCCTCTAATCTCCTAATTTTAATTAATAAACCGCCAAAAAACTGCTTGTACTATCGCATATCATTTTTCATTGAAAAACTGTCAAATGCCCCCATAATCATAAACAAAATATATTGACATACTATAAAAAATGATACCATACTATAAAATCTTACCATTTTATGTATCATTTTATTGATATATTTTTGTGCAAATTACACCGTATAAAATGGATATATTAGAAATAAATTCACAATATTTTACATTCTATCACACAATTTTAAAACTTGCAATATTATAACAATACAGCATTTCTAAACAATATCATAAATTATTCCTGTAGTTCTTTTATGGAAAATGCTACCTCTGTTTTTGATTCATTATAATAAATAGAATACTTGGGTATTTCTAAAATGTCCATTAAAGTATTAAAAGGAATATGTATTTTACCATTTTTAATTTCTGCTTCTGCTGGCATAGTAATATTTTTGCCATTTACTATAATCATGTCACTTCCTGCTTTTATAATAATATCTTTTCCCAATACATTCCATATTTTGATATGTAGTGTTTTTTCTGCATCATTCCAATTTGTTTCATGACAAGTATCATATAAAAAATAAGGTATTGTTTCATTTAACAAATAAAGTTCCGTCATAATTTCACCATTTTTGATATAACTAGATACTTCTTTTACAGCAACATCTTTTGTTTTTATTTGAAATGCTCGTCCTTTTTCTGTGCTATCAATACGTTCTTTTTTATCTACTTCAAATAATTGACATTGTAGTGCAGATAATCTATATTTTTTATCTATTTCTTTATATTGTTTAATATCTATTTTTTCTCCTTTTTTTCCTCCATTATATAGCCAGTAGGCATAATCTTTTGTTTCTTTATATTGTGTTTTCACAATAGTAAACAATGTTGGTATATCTTTTGCTGAAATATATACATCATGTTCTGTAATATAAGGTGTTGTATATAAATATTTTGTTTTTCCATTTATCCAAAATTCCTTTTTGCCTTCAAAAAATACAATCGTATTTCCTTTCCAAAATAATGTTATTGTTTTTTTATTTTCATCTTTCTGCAATATAACATCAGGACATTCTTTTTCTTCAATACGAACTAATTTTGTAATACGATTATCTTTTCCATATTCTTCTTTTAATACAATCGTATTATATTGTTCCCTCATTCCAATATCAATGATTTCTTTTACAGGAATCATAATACAATTTTCATTTGTAAAAATTTTATTTTTCATATCAATCTCATAGTCACTAGTTTCTACTACCATACCCTTTTCTGGTTTATAGTATATCATAAGCTCATCAGGAAACCATGCTTCTTCTGTTGCTGCAAATGTTGACTGACAAAAAAACATCTGAACAATAAATAATATACACAATATTATTTTTTTCATTATAGTACTCCTTTCTACACAAGTTCATGTCTTTGATATTTCAAATAAATGTCATGATGAATATTGTTTAGCCATTATAGAAATCGTAAAAAAACAGCATGACATACATAGTGATATTATAAATAAAAATTTTTTCATAACGTTCCCCCTCAAATAAAACATCACGAATATTGTTATTATAAATTAGAAAGCATTTTTGTTTGTTTTTTCAATTCTTCCACAATATCTTTGTTAATATCCATATGACTTGTAATATCTGTCATATTTCGTACCATATTTCGTGTACTACCTGCTACTCCCGTAATGCCAGTAGCGCCCTCATCTAATGCCTTTGTAATATTTTCAATAGAATATGCAATTTCATTCATAGAACTCTTTAAACGTTCTGCCCTATTATGAAACGCATCCATAGCAGATTGAATATATTCTGCATCTTGTTTATACTGTTTTCCTGAATCTACAAATTTGCGAAATTCTGTTAATATAGATTGATTCAAATAATCTACCAAATATTGCACACTTTCTGAAAGGTGATACACTGCATCTGTTACATTTTTATTGACTTGCTGTATATTTTCCGCCGTTTCACCACAAGAGTCAGCTAAAACACGAATTTCTTGTGCCACAACTGCAAAACCTTTACCAGCATCTCCTGCACGTGCTGCCTCAATATAGGCATTGATAGCAATTAAATTTGTATTTGCAGCAATATCCAAAATATCTTTTGCTAACATACTAACTTGGTCTACACTTCGGCTATTTTCAATCGCCTTATCCAATACATCTAAAATATCTACTACTTTTGTATTGATTGTATCCATATTGTTATGTGCAGACTGTTCCATATCATCTGCTCTACATTTCATATTTATAGAATAATCTGTTATGGTATTACATTCCTCTGCCATATTATGTACATCATTTTTAATATCTGATGCATTATTATTAATAGAAAAAGCATTATTTGCTACCTGATGTATTGTGTCTGAAAGTTTTTCTGCCAATACAGATAAATCTTTTGCACTTTTGCTGGAATCCCATGTCTTTTTTCTGACTTCATCTACAACATTATCTACACTCTCCGAGCTATTCTGTAATGTTAATATCATAGTTTTCATTGGTTTTACAACATATTTTTTAATCATTTTCATAGCAACAAATATCAATAAAATACAAGCAATCATAGATGCTATACTAATCACAATAGAAATTATATATACAATAAAAAGTTTCTGCCTTGCGCTTTCTGTTCTTGCAGTAATAGAATCATATAATTCTTTAATATCCCTTTCTATTGCATCTCCATAATTTGCCACATCTCCATTAGCAAGTGCATAAGCCTCATTTGTTTTACTGTCTGCACTAGCACATACTAAAAAAACCAATGCATGTTTTAATGCATCATAATGATTTTGTAATTCTTGATATTTTTCTTGTTCCTCTTTTTCAACATAATTACTATATGACTGTAATGTATTTTCAACATTTTTTTCTTCTTCTTTTATTTCTGTCACAACATCTATCATAGTGCTATAATCCGTTGCAACAATATGTGACAAAGCCATTTTATGAATTTTCATAGTAGAACGGCGGATTTCTGTTAAATATGTTTTTCCCACCATATAATTATCTACAATATTAGATGCATTTGCGTTGACATTATGTATGCTAAATATAGCCAAAGCGTTAGAAAAAAATGCTACAACACCTAGTAGTATAATAGGCAATATCAGTCTTTGTTGTAGTTTTCCATTCATACGTTCCCCTCCTGCAATTTCTGTCAAATATTCTATATCATTTATCTTTCTATAATAGACTCTACCATTTTATTCAACTGTTTTTGTAAATCTTCTCCTGTAGCATTTCCAGACGCCATATTCTCACCAAATATAGTAACCGGTTCCCAAAACTTTCCTCCTACTCTTTGTGGTTGAGAAAATTCTGACTGCTCCAAAAGAGCAGCAATTGCTGGTGATTGTTGTACCTCACTAGAAGCAGCGGCTTGTATATTAGATGGACTTTGTCCACGCATTTTAAAACGTAATTTTTGATTTTGTTCATTTGTAATCCATTCTGCCAATTTACATGCCCATTCATATTGTTTAGAATAAGCATTGACACCAATTAACTTACAGCCAGAAAAAGATGCCATTTGTATTTGACGGTCAGCACAAGTATAAGTAGGTAATTTTGCTGCACCTATATATTCTCCCCATTTTTCTTCTATTGCGACAGCATTCCATACACCGCTAACACCTGCAATTACTGTACCATCTTTTACCCCCTGCAAAAATTCCTCATCTGTTCTATTTGAAAAGGCTGGCTTTCTAGCAATATTCAACATAGCTTGTGCTACATCTATACCTTTTATATCTCCGTCCTGACGATTCCATGTACAATAATTTGTAATACCATCTTCATTTAAACCAACTTCCATGCCAGTATTACCAAAAAAAGAATAAACATACCATGCCGACGACCAATCCATTGCAAACAGTCCACCATTTTCTGCCGCAACATCTAATATACGGTCAAGTGTTTGAATGTCCTCATCACTAAAATAACGTTTATTGTAATATAAAAAATATCCATTATCTGCTGTCAAAGGATATGCATATATTGTATTTCTTATTGTTGCAGCATCTACTGCTGCTGATAAATTATTTTGTTTTATATCATCAGCATTTTGTATAGCATTTAATGCACCTGCAGCTGCTAATGCACTTACTTGGTCATCTGCAAATGTGAATACATCTGCTCCCTGTTCCAACCCTGCTAATAATACATCTTTACATTGTGCCTCTCCTTGTGCCTCAATTGTAATTTGAAAATTTGCTTCATTTTGATACTGCTTTTGAAATGTTTGTACTATTTCATTTAAAAGTGCCTTATCTTCTTCCGAACCCCAAAGTAATAATTCAACCGTTTCTGTACTTTTTGAAGAAATATTTTGCTGTACATTATCCTTTTTGCACGATGATAATATTATGATACATAAAAATACTAACAACATTACTACAATATTCTTTTTCATTTATGTGCCTCCCCCTTAATTTATCATATCAGAAGCATTGAAAAACACTTTATTTTCATTACATTTTTGCAAAATATTATAACATTTTTACAATTTATTGACAATATTGTTTTATTATTTCATAATATTGATTAATAAAAAAACATTAGTAATTATCTACTATATGCAGTAATATTTACTAATGTTTCTTTGTTTCAATCACAGATACTATAATCTAACTGGAATTTGTTTTTGTTTTAAATATTCTTTTAATTCTACTATTTCCAATTCTCTAAAATGAAATAATGATGCTGCAAGTGCTGCATCTGCTTGTCCTTCTGTTAGTACATCATAAAAATGTTGTTTGTTTCCTGCCCCACCAGATGCAATCACAGGTATTCTTACATTTGACGCAATGGTTTTTGTCAATGCAATATCATATCCATTTTTTACACCATCACAATCCATACTTGTAAGCAATATTTCTCCTGCACCTAAATCTTCCGCCTCCAATGCCCATTCTAGTGCATCTCTGCCTGTATTCACTCTACCTCCGTTTAAATAAACATCAAAACCGCCATTTTTTCTTGCTTTTGCATCAATGGCAACCACAACACATTGATTACCGAATTTTTCTGCTGCTTCTTTTATAAGCTGTGGTCTTTTTAGTGCTGCACTGTTTACTGATATTTTATCTGCTCCTGCACTTAATATTCTTCTAAAATCTTTTAGTGTTCTAATACCGCCTCCTACTGTTAAAGGTATAAATATTTGTTCTGCTGTTCTTTTTACAACATCTAATATAATATCTCTTGCATCAGATGACGCTGTAATATCTAAAAATACAATCTCGTCCGCCATAGAACGGTTGTAATAAGAGGCAATTTCTACAGGGTCACCTGCGTCTTTTAAATTTACAAAATTAACTCCTTTTACTACTCGTCCGTTTTTTACATCTAAACAAGGAATGATTCTTTTTGTGTGCATAATTTTATTCCTTTCTAATATCATTGTTATAACTGTGTTCGCATAATATAAAGTTTTTGCCTCGCTTTTTTCAAAAAGCGAGTGGAGTTTGAGGCAAAGCCTCAATGTTTTTAAATTATTATTTTATTTGCAAAATACTTTCCGTTTACACTTCATTCTAAACTATAATTGTGTTCGCATAATATAAAGTTTTTGCCTCGCTTTTTTCAAAAAGCGAGTAGAGTTTGAGGCAAAGCCTCAATGTTTTTAATAATATTATTATTTTATTTGTAAAATACTTTCCGTTTACACTTCATTATAAATAATAATTGTGTTCACAAATAATAAGGATACTGTTCTATTCAGTTTGTTAAAAACCCTTGAGACTTCGTCTCAAACTCTACTTCCTTTCTTAAAAGAAAGGAAGCGAAAGAACTTTAAACAGAAACTTCGTTTCATTATTACAAACAGAATATTATATTATTGAAATTTCTCAACAATATCTTTTAAATGTAGCGCTCCCTGATAAAGTGCCTTACCCACAATCACACCAGATACATTGATATTTTTCACATTTTCCAAATCCTGCATACTAGAAATACCACCAGATGCAATAATATTCATACCTGTTTTTTTAATCATTTCTTTTGTAGATTCCAGATTTACACCAGACATCATACCATCTTTTGCAATATCTGTATAAATAATGGTTTTTACACCATATTTTTTCATAGTAAAACATAATTCCAATGCTGAAATATTACTAACTTCTTCCCAGCCTGCAATCGCCACTTTACCTTGTTTAGCATCAATACCCACTACAATTTTATCTGCTCCAAATTTTTGCACTGCTTTTTGTACCAATTCTTGCTGTTTTACTGCAATGGTACCCAATATCACACGAGAAACGCCTTTTGATAATTTTCTTTCAATATCCTCCAAACTACGAACTCCTCCACCCGTCTGTACTGGCACATCACTCAATTTTACAATATCTGCTATGATTTTTTCATTCTCAGAGTTTCCCTGTTTTGCGCCATCTAAATCTACAATATGTAAATATGTCGCCCCTTGTTCAATCCAATTTTGTGCTGCTTTTACGGGATTTTGTTCGTATATTGTAACATTATCAAAATTACCTTGTTTTAATCTTACACATTTGCCATTTTTAATATCTACTGCTGGATAAATTTGCATATTTAAAGCCTCCCAAAATTTTCTAGTATTTTTAGTCCAATATCACCACTTTTTTCTGGGTGGAACTGCAATGCAAATACATTTTCTTTTTGTGCTGCAACCTGTATTTCCTTTCCATAATATGTTGTTGCACTAACAATATCTGCATTTGTTTCTAAATAATAAGAGTGTACAAAATAAACATAAGGCTGTTCGGGCAGTCCCTCGAATAGTGGACTTTTCTTTTGAATATGCAAAGAATTCCAACCCATATGAGGAATTTTTACAGTATTGGGAAGTAATTTAATTTCCCCCTGCAATATGCCTAATCCTTTATGTTCTCCATATTCATAACTTTTATCAAAAAACATCTGCATACCCAAACAAATACCAAGTAACGGTTTTTTGCTGTCAACAATATCATATATCACTCTATCAATACCCTTTTGTGTAATGGTTTCCATAGCGTCACGAAATGCTCCCACACCAGGTAACACCACTTTATCTGCATTTTGTATTACAGAAACATCATCAGTGATAACGGCATGATTTCCCAAGTATTCAAATGCTTTTTGAACACTTCTCAAATTACCCATACCGTAATCTATTATTGCAATCATAGTCTATCCCTCCAACATTCCTTTTGTAGAAAGTACACCTTCCACTCTTTCGTCATAACTCATAGCAATATCCAGTGCTTTACCAAATGCTTTAAACATTGCCTCTGCAATATGATGGTCATTTTTTCCTGCAAGCATTTTAATATGCATATTTAATCCACCATGCAGGCAAACTGCTCTAAAAAATTCCTCTATCATTTGTGTATCCATTGTACCTATTTTTTCTGTTTGGAATGTTGCATCAAAAGCTAAATATGGTCTGCCAGAAATATCCAAAGCACACAATACAAGTGCCTCCTCCATAGGTAATATAAAACTTCCATATCTTTTGATACCTTTTTTATCGCCCAAAGCACTTGTAATTGCCTTTCCCAACACAATTCCTACATCTTCTATTGTATGATGGCAATCAACATATAAATCGCCCTCTGCTTTTAAATGTAAATCTATAAAGCCATGTTTAGAAACATGAGTCAGCATATGGTCAAAAAAACCTATACCTGTATCAATATTATTTTCTCCCTTACCATCTAAATTGATATTTAATGTGATATTTGTTTCAAATGTGTTTCTAGTAATTTCTGCTGTTCTCATGGCTATTGCTCCTTTCTTACTTTTACAGCATTTGCGTGTGCTGTCAGTCCTTCTCCTTGTGCAAATGTGATAACATCATCTGATAAATTCATAAAAGCACTTTTACTGAATGATAATATACTTGATTTTTTAATAAAATCGTCTATAGAAAGTGGAGAGAAAAACCTTGCTGTACCTCCTGTAGGTAAAACATGGTTTGGTCCAGCCATATAATCACCCAAAGGTTCTGGAGTATATTCTCCCAAAAATATCGCACCTGCATTTTGTATATGAGGCAAAAGAGCAAAAGGCTGTTTTGTACAAATCTCCATATGTTCTGGTGCTATCATATTTCCCAAATCACATGCCTCATTCATATCTTTTACAATCATAATCAGTCCATATTCGCACAACGACTTTTGTATGATATTTTTTCTTTCTAAATATTCTGTTTGTATTTGCAGTTGTTTTTGTACTTCTTTTGCAAGTGTTTCACTGTCTGTAATCAGCATAGCAGATGCCATTTCATCATGCTCTGCTTGAGAAAGCATATCTGCTGCTACATAAACAGGGTTTGCACTATCATCCGCAATGACAAGTATTTCGCTTGGTCCAGCAACAGAATCAATATTCACCTGTCCATAAACACTTTTTTTCGCCAATGCAACATAAATATTACCCGGTCCACAAATTTTATCCACTTTTGGTACACACGTTGTACCATATGCAAATGCTGCAATAGCTTGTGCGCCTCCTACTTTATAAATTTCATTTACACCTGCTTCTTTTGCTGCTACCAATGTTGTTGGTGTAACTCTACCATCTTTTTGCGCTGGTGTTGCCATAACAACACGAGATACTCCTGCTACATATGCAGGTACTGCATTCATAAGCACACTAGACGGATAAGAGGCTTTTCCTCCTGGAACATAAATTCCTACTTTTTCTAATGGGCGTATCAGTTGTCCCATCATTTCGCCATTTTTAGAAGGCTCTAACCAACTATTTAATTTTTGTTTTTGGTGAAATTGTCTAATTCTTTTTGCTGCTTTTTGTATCACAGCAATCAACTCTGGTGATACTTGTTTATATGCATATTCAAATTCCTGTTCTGTAACTTTTATATTTTGCTCATTGATTGTAATGCCGTCAAATTGTTTTGTATATTGAAATAATGCCTCATTGCCATTTTTTTTGATATTGTATAATATGTCATCTACAATTTGCTGTGCATTGTTTTGTTCTGTATGATTTCTGTTCAGTATTTGTTTTAATTTTTGCTGTATATTTTCGTTGCTTTTTAATACTGTTATCATGTATTTTCCTCCTGTAGTGTTAGTATTATAATACTGTACATAATAGGGAAAACGGAGTTTTCCCTTTAAAAGTTTTGCCTCGCTTTGGGGGAAGCGAGCAGGGGGTGGGACAGCGTCCCACGGTCTTAATGCTTTTAAACATATTTTTAAAGGGGTGCAGAATGCCCAGTGAACATTCTTGTCTGACTGAAGCAAAGTATAGACAAATTGCGTTTCCTTAAAAAGCATTGATTTTATAAGGAAAAACGTTAGTTTTTCCAGTAAAGTTTTTTGCCTCGCTTTTTTTCAAAAAAGCGAGCAGGGGGTGGGACAGCGTCCCACGGTCTTGCTTACTTTTTTCAAAAAAGTAACAAGCAATATACTAAAAATATTGAATGATGTTATAGGAGTATTATATAAAATATTTTCAAAAATCAATTCAAAATAACGTGATATTTGTGGGTTTCACCCACACCCACCAACTTTCTTGAAAGAAAGTTGGACAAAGAACTTTATCTTTTGCGTTCGCTATTTTTTCGTTATTTTACTATTTCACACATTTATATAAAATATTTTCAAAAATTAAATTCAAAATAACGTTATATTTGCGGGGTTTCACCCCCGCACCCCACCAACTTTCTTGAAAGAAAGTTGGACAAAGAACTTTATCTTTTGCGTTCGGAATGATTTCGTTATTTTACTATTTCACGCATTTTATCTACAATATCCATAATTCTTTTATGTTCCATTTTCATACTTCCTCTATTTACAATGACCCTTGCAGAAAGCGGACAAAACTTTTCAAACACCTCAAGACCATTTGCTTTCAATGTAGAACCTGTTTCTACAATATCCACAATCACATCGGAAAGTCCTACAATAGGTGCTAACTCGACAGAGCCATTTAATTTTATTACTTCCACTGTTCTATGTTGTTTATCAAAATAATCCTTTGCAATACGAGGATATTTTGTAGCAACACGTATATTATTCATTGTTTTAATCTTTTGTTTATTTTCTGGTTTTCCTGCAACAGTCATATCACATTTTCCCAAACCCAAATCTAATATTTCATACAAATTTCTTTCTTCTTCCAATATCGTATCTTTCCCCACAATGCCCACATCTGCCGCACCATATTCTACATAAGTTGGAACATCGCTTGCTTTTGCAAGAAAAAACTTTAATTTCAACTGTTCATTTACAAATATCAATTTTCTTGTTTTTCGTTTCATTTCTTCACAAGGCATATCTATTTTTTCAAACAAATCCATTGTTTGTTCTGCCAATCTACCTTTTGCCAATGCAAATGTCAAATATTTCATTGTTTTTCCTCCTCCACATTAGGCAATATCAATTCTGATACAGCAATATCTACTGTAAATCCTCCCATTTCATCAGCAATACTAATTACCTTCATATTTTCGCTATCTATAAAATATAATATATGGCTCATTTGTTTTGACTCTGCATAATTCATATTTTTTGCTATATCCTCGCCCAAAAGACTCATTTCTATATACATACCACTTTCTCTATATAAGCCAGCAATTTCTATTGCTTTTTGTCTACCTTTTTCAGTAAATGCAACGAGTGTTTTTGCTTTCTTTTGCTCTATCACGACACACTGTTTTTGCAATGCAGAGAGTACCTCATTCAATTTTAACACCATACCCACAGCAGGCATATCCTCCCCATACTGTGCTACCAAATTATCATAACGTCCGCCACTTAATATACTATATCCGCTACCATCAGCATATCCCCTAAATATAATACCTGTATAATAATTCAACTGTCCTACCATACCCAAATCAAAGGATACATATTTCTCTAAATTATAATACTGCAATATAGTATACAAGCATTTTAAGCGTTCTATTGCTTTTATCGCTCTTTGATTTTTTGTCAATTTTTCAGCATACTCCAATACTTCCATTCTTCCCATTAATTTTGGTAAATCTATAAAAAGCTGTTTGATGTTTTGTTTCATATCATATTGTGTTACAATTTTTTCTACTGAAACATAATCTCTATAACCTACACGTATTTGCAGTTCTTTACAAATATCATCTGATAACGCCGTTTCCTCTAATATCCCCTTAAAAAATTCTACATTTCCTACAATAATTTGAAAATGACACAGTCCTGCTTTTAAAAGACTCTGTATTGCTGCCACAATCACTTCTGCATCGGCGTCTGCTCCATCTACTCCTAACAATTCTATACCAGCATGATAAAATTCTCTTTGTTTTCCCTGATATTCTTCATTATACCGAAATACATTTCCAAAATAACTAAACCTCATAGGAAACTCTTTTTTTTCAAAACACGTTGCTGCAATACGTGCAATAGGAGGTGTCATATCTGTA
>ERZ808046.770-NODE-770-length-20614-cov-14.399474_pt1 | contig 20614 bp, 23 predicted proteins | sample MGYA00380196_ERZ808046 | MGnify/ENA primary metagenome ERZ808046 (study PRJEB31490, sample SAMN06133421) | mouse gut metagenome | isolation source: Z6_2 | host: mice | place: China: Chengdu | collected 2015-05 ...
CAGTTTTGAATAACCGCCGTTGGGTCATCGCTCTTATACCGGGCAATATCCGTCAATGAAATAAATTCATTTTCAAAATCCTGCGTATAAATTCCAATATCTATTCCATTTGCATGAATTGTATCCTTAATTATTTTTCCCATCGCTCCTCCTTTAATAATATCACAAACTTTCTCAAGCATTGTAACTGTTTCTTCTCTTAGATATATTCTGCCAAATAGTCAGTTGTTTTCATCTTCCCACATCTCCCGATATGCTTCAATATAAAACTTAATACAATCAGGATATACATACAAATATCTTCTACACACCCTTTTATATAATTTCAATATTTTTTCATCACATGCAAAGTCCAATAGATAGTCGAGCAAATGTGATAATTCAGCCTCTGACACGGTTCTGCTACACACTTCCTCAACCAGCGGCAAATAAACTTCATAGGCTTTTTGATGTATTTCAACTATCTGCTCTGCAATCTGATAAATCCTCTCATCCATTAAATTACCTCAAAATATTTAAGTGCGTCCGTTATCGCTTCTACCTTCTCTTTCGGTGGACGCTTCCTCGGATACTTTAATTCTTCTACTGCATTAGGCGCACCATACATCGTCAATCCTAAAGACCTTTTCACCTCTGCAATATACGCAGTATGTACTTTAAATCTATATTTCTTTTCAATATATTCCTGTATCATTTTATATGTAATTTTCGGTTTCGGCTGATATTTCTTTGCCCGCTCTGCTATTGCATGCAAAGGAACTTTTCCTTCGCCTTCTCCAAATTCCACCGTCACATTAATGACACTATCTGGTGATTTGTGGGACAAAAGTACAATAGTCTCCACATGAGTACCAAATTAGAACATATCCCCACAAAATAACGGAAATATGTGCAATATTTCTGCAATACTAATACCGCTCGTGCAACCCTTTTCCCACAAAATATAAGTTCCATCCATTTTGCACCACCCTGATGCAAAATTTCAATTGATTCTTTTTTCAATATCTTCAATTGATGGCAACTTGTCTTGTAATTCTTTTGAGACACGATTGGAAAGTTTGTATTCACTTACTCCCATTGGTTTATTTACATCTTTCAAAGCATATTCCGCTACCATTTTATCTTTACCCTTACACAACAACAAACCAATTGTAGGGTTATCATTCGGCGATTTCAACTCTCCATCAACTGCCGATAAATAAAAAGAGAGCTTTCCTGCAAACTCTGGTTCAAATTCCACTGTTTTTAATTCTACCACAAAATAACAATGCAATTTCACATTATAAAATAATAAGTCGATGAAAAATTCTCTTTTTCCAACTTGAATCGGATACTGCCGCCCCATAAAAGCAAAGCCTGACCCAAATTCCAATAACAACTTTGTTATCTGTTGGACAAGGGCATCTTCTAACTCAGTCTCCCTAAGTTTTTTCGCATTCGGTATAAAATCAAAAATATATGGGTCTTTAATAATTTCTTCTGCTTGCTCACTGAATGGATTGGCTAACTGTTCCTTAAAATTTGTTGTTTTATCTGCTAATGCCTGTCTGTAATACAGACCACTTTCTATCTGATGTGAAAGCACTGTGCTAGACCATCCATTTTCCAGACATTGCTGTGTATACCACATATGTTCCTCTAAATTATCCGTCTTATCTATCAGCAACTTTATTGCACGCCAACTAATTTTTGCACCGCCATGATGCAAAATTTCTTCAGATGGTATTCGGCGTGCAAACTGTTTCATATAATTAAGATTTCTAACAGAATATCCTTCTCTGCTAGGATAAGTCATTTTCAAATCTTTTGATAACGTTTCAACAAATTTATTACCCCATTGACTGTATTGGAGAAGTACATTTCCTATGTTCCAAAACAAAATATTGCGTTCAACATTTGCACTTGTCATTACCTGATACTGTGCTTTTGTTATTCGTTCTTTTATTTTCTCTAAGACATCAATATACTCATCCATAATTATTTCCGTTTTCCTTGCCATATGTTTTTCCTCGTCCTTTCAACAGATACATTTCCCACATCGAAATCATATTAGCAATTCATTTAAACACTCTCCAACATCCAATGCTGTCTCCATTTTTCTATATCCTAATACTAACATTTTTTCTATTATTTCTTCTGTATATTGTATTCGATTATCATTAGAAATTTTTTTCTTTGTTAATTGACTAAGAATCCCCAACAAATCATGCCCATTACATATATACTTACAGTCATAATTTTTTTTTATTATTTTATCAATCTTTAAACATAACTCCTCCCTTTGGGATTTAGTCAAACGCATTTTAGCCATAAAATATTGTAAAAACTGATTACTATCATAATCCGACAACTTTTTATAATCTAATTCTTTAAAACAAAAATTATATTCTTCCGTACCATTTAATAATCTCAATATTCCTAATATATATGATTTGTCATACAAAATATTTTTCAAATCATCATCATTTAGCTTCTTCCTTGAAGATGAAATAGCTGTATTCACCTCAGAAAATGCAGATGATTGTATCAAAACATTTTCCAAATCAATATACTTATAATAATATAAATTTTCTATATGCTCTATGCTATTTTGTACAAAATCATAATCCAGGTCAGTTATACCAATCACATTTTTTCTTCTCCTTTGATTCATTATAGAGATAACCTTTTTAACATATTCTTTATTTCCAGAGCACTGCTTTTTGTTTGCAATTCTGATCTGTCTTTTCTTCAGTCCTTCTCTCTGTAAGTGCTCCCAAAAATTTTTATCACTTTGACCTTCAACTACTAAATAATCTATATTTGTCATTGAAAGTTCATCCGCCAATTCAACAGGAGAAAGACTCATTTTTTCTATGGTATTTTTATTCATCTATTCCAATTCTCCCAGTGTTTCTACCATGTCCCAATTATCATTAATAATTTGGGGTGAATGTGTTGCAACTAATATTGAAAATCCATTTATTTCAACAATCTTTTTCATATCATTCAAAAACTCTCTTTGCCAACTTACATTTAATGATATTTCTGGTTCATCAATTAAAATTAACTTATTCTTTTCCCCTTTCATAATAAGATTATATAACAATACTATCTCCTGTTGTTCTCCTGACGATAAGAATTTTAATGCAACTTCTTCATTATTGGGCTTTTGTCTTATAATAATACCATCATCTTTATTAATCAATATCTCCTTATTTTCATTAAATTTATTCATTATCATACCTTTAAATAATGCAATTCTATCAGATATATCATTCAAAGACTCTAACTTCATTTTCATATCCTGATAATAAATTGTTAAAATAGCTGCTGTACTTTCATCTAATCTTTCCGCATTTACATCAATATTTAAAAATTTATCATTGTTTTCTTCTAATACTCCTGCATTTACATGTTTTTTTCTTAACTCGTCGATTTTTTTCACATTCTCTTTTAACTCTGTTTCGTTAAATTGATTATGCTGTTTTATGGACTTCAAAATTTTAGAAGGAAACTGTTCATCAAGCTTTTGTGAAAGATTGGCATACTCTGATAAAACATTCTTAAGATTATTACTTAGTTCACTTGAACATTCCTCTACAACAAATCTCTGTACAACATCATATCTTCTATATTCATCTTCCCGATATAACTTTTTTAGTCTATCTGTCGTTATCAATTCAATCTGTAAATTGCCAATCAAATCATATGCCTCTGTAGGAAGTGCAATAATGTCATTCTTTATTTCTTCTGGCAGCTCATCAAAATAAGTATCTATTACTTCTGCCAGAGTCAATACCTCTCCGCTTCTCATATCATATAATAAATTCCTTGCCCGTCTTCTCAATGAAGGAATAAAATTTACCCAAAAAGACGGCGAATTAATTTTACTGTCTTCTCTATAACATTTTTCCAAAGCTTTTGAATCTATATAATATTTTAAACTTCGTATAGTGATTCCCTCATCCTCTAACTTTTCATCTATTGGTTCAATTTTTAATGTATGACCTGACACCAGTAATTCAATATATTCAAAATTATATTGAAATAATTGGCTATGATTTTTTGAAAAAATGGCTGCAAGCATATGCAACATTGTTGTTTTTCCACATCCATTTTGACCAACAATAACTGTTATACCATTTTCTCTAAAAGCTATTTCATTATCAAACATACCAAATAGTTTTTTCACAAAAAATCTTTCTACCATAACCATCTTCCTTCCATTATTCATTTAATAACTTCAAAATATTGCAAGGCATCCTTTATCGCTTCCACTTTCTCCGCTGTCGGATGTTTCCTCGGCTGTTTCAATTTCTCTACCGCATTAGGGGCATCATACATCGGCAAACCTAAATCTCGTTTTACCTCTGCGATATATGCGGTATGTACTTTGAAGCCATACTTCGCTTCTATGTACCCCTTAATCATCTTGTATGTAACTCGCTCTTTCGGCTTATACACTTCAGCTCTTTTGGCAATATTATCAAGTGGCACTTTGCCCTCACCCTCGCCAAACTCCACTTTTACGTTGATTACGCTATCGGGTTTTTTGTGGGAAAGCATTACAACCGTCTCCACATGTGTCGGAGCTACTATGTAAACACAATTTTTTATCCTCGTCACTCGTATAGGAACACAATTCTGCGTCATTATGTACAGCCGCAGCGTTTTTACGCTTTGGCTTAAAATCCTTTCCATTAAAATTGGAGTGGATACCAGTTTTATACACAAAGGTTATCTTCAAAGGCTCCTCCACTCCCTCATCATTATAACCTCCGATGATTATTTTTTCAACCACACTCTCAAAAACAACCCTGTCGAAGCTCTCCAATATCTCCCCAGAGCCTAAGACTTTTCTGAACTCCCTTAAACGTGTTCTGGTGTTTTCCTGATTCTCGCTTAGCTCCATCAACTGCTGCTGTTCCTCTTGGAGCTTCTTCAACTGGTCGGACAGCTCTTGGTTCTTCTTTTCGTAAATGTCCCTGTCGATATTATTATCAAGCCTTAAATCAAGCAGCTTTTCCTTTCGCCTGTGCAGGTCAGCCATTTCCTTTCCAATCTTAGGCAGACGCTTCAGAGAAGTATCGTCATTAAGGATTCCCTCAACTTTTTGCAGGAACTCATCGACAACCTCCTGCTGGTCTGTGCATAAAAGCTGATAGCTCTTTACAAAAGCGTTTTCAATCACTTCTTCGGGGATTCCCTTACAATGCGGGCAATGTCTTTTCCCATGCTTAGTGGCGGTAACACACTGCCAGATTGTCTTGGTATATGCGGAACTGCTGTGCCAGTTTCTCCGTGTTAAAGTGCCGCCGCAAAATCCGCATTTTATCATGCAGCTAAAAGCATATTTCCTGCTGAACTTATTTCTTTTCTGCCCCTCTTGATGCGTGTTGCGGTTTGTATTGCGTTTTGCCAGTATCTTCTGTGCTTCCTCAAAAATTTCCTCACTGACTATCGCTTCGTGATGGTCACGGATATAAAACTTATCTTCTTCACCAAAGTTCTCTAACCGTCTTTTTGAAATCGGGTCAACAGTGAATGTCTTTCCTAAAAGCAGGTCGCCTTTGTATTTCTCATTTTTAATGATGCCAATTACCGTGGACTGTACCCATTTTGAACTTCCGTACTTTGTCTTGTATCCCAAGTTTTCCAGTTCGTTTCCGATGACTGTACAGCCTGCACCCTCTATATACCGATTGAAGATATACCTTACAATTTCAGCTTCCTTTTCATTTACGGATATGCTTTTCGTATCTTTATGGTAGTCATACCCCAGACAGCCTTGAAAGCCCACAAGCTCCCCTCGCTGCATTTTCATCTTCAAGCCCTTTTTTACATTTGAAGAAATGTTCTCAACTTCCTGCTGTGCAACAGAGCTGAGTACCACCAACAGCAGCTCGCCGTCCATCGTTAAGGTATTGATATTTTCATCTTCAAAGAAAACGGCAATGCCTTTCTCTTTCAGCATACGGACATATTTCAGAGTGTCCAGTGTGTTTCTGGCAAATCTTGAAATGGATTTTGTAATTACCATATCAATATCCCCATTCATACAGTCGTTAATCATTCTCTGGAAATCCTCACGCTTTGCCACCTGCGTGCCTGTTATGGCTTCGTCAGCGTATATGTCCGCCAGTGTCCATTCATGTTTCTTCTTAATCAAATCCGTGTAATATGTGACCTGTGACTTATAGCTGTTGAGCTGGTCTTCACTATCCGTGCTGACACGGCAATAGGCGGCTACCCTTAACACTTCGACCTTTCTGCCACGGATACGGTTTTCACTACGGTTCGCTTTGATTACCTGCACATCGCTCATATGATTTACCTCCAAAATATTTATTGATGAATGTCAAGCCGCAAGGTTCGTAACGACATTGTAATCACTCATAAGCCGCTTCTTTATGGCTTCGTATTCATCTACCGTAATTAAACTTCTTTTTTTCAGCTTCTGCAAACATGCGAATTGGATGCTGTAATGTACAAAATCCTGCTCCCTATTCTGCTCCATCGCCACACCCCGCTTTCTGTTGTTTCATGGATAAACTAATGGCAAGAGCCTTATCAACCCTTGCCATAATTTCAACGGGCATCATGCCCATATGCTGTTTCAGCCTTTTCTTATCTACTGTTCGGATTTGCTCAAGAAGTACAATGGAATCCTTATCAAGCCCCTCAAAATCCTTTACTGCGGTATGTGTCGGCAATTTTGCTTTTGTCTGCACCCTGCTTGTAATGGCAGCAATAATTACTGTCGGGCTGTGCCTGTTTCCTATATCATTGGAAATGATAAGTACGGGTCGTGTGCCGCCCTGTTCCGAGCCGACAACGGGATTAAGCTCTGCGTAGTATATGTCGCCACGTTTAATTTTTCTTTCCATAATATCGATTAACCTCCTATCTGGATTTAGGCAGATATATCCTGCCTATGTAGCAGCCAGACACAAGGAAGCATTTAAGGTCGGGAGAGCGTAAAACAAGCCCTGTTTCCATAGACCGCCTTGCATCTGGCTTTATGATAGAAAGCATTTTCTATTTGTCCTCGACACCCCGAAAATGCCAATGCGTTTTAACGCAGGGAAGTCGTCAAACGGTCAGCAGCGAACTGACGCCACGGGAGTTCCACCCCAACTGTCGGTCTGACAGAGCCGCCCAATGCCGTAAAGCGTTCAAGACGGGAGTACCATTGTTCTCTTTGCGGGTCATGGCGGAATCGGGAGCTGCCCGATATTTCCAGTCGGTATTTACCGCTCGTCGCCTTTCGGCAGGTCATGGCGTACCGCTGTACACGCTTATGCTCTCACAATCGCAAAAAGGAAGTGTTTGACGAATGAGTATTCAGTTGTCAAAGAGCTGTCCCGTTTTCACCACATAAAGAAAACTGGGTAAGAGTTTTTGTCCTCTCACCCAGTAGTCCTTGGGGAAGCCCGATTTTCCCCTCTACTTTAAAATTTTTTTTATTTTTTCTTTGAGCCTGTCTAATCTCCTATAAATGGCTTTTTCCGTGATGTTGAGCCGTGGTGCGATTTCATGGGTAGAATACCCTTGCATTTTCATCACAACGATTTGCAGGGTAAGCCTGTCCACCTTAATCAAAACTTGATACAGTTGCTGATTTTCAATATTATCCAAAAAGTCCTCAACCGTTTTCACTTCGGGCTGTGTCGTGTCCTCAACAACTTCCTCAAGATATGTACCTGCATCTTGTAATCTGCGATAGTACCGTCTGTCAGAATTAAAGACCGCCCAATCGTGAGTATGGAGCTGCTCGATAGTATCCTCGCTGACACCCAAGCTCCGTAACTGCTTTTCCTCGGCTTCTTTCCAGAGCCGCCATTTCTTTTCTTCTCTGCCATAATTGAATGACATTCCTGTTACCTCCAATCTGAATTTTTTGAAAAATCCAGATTGGCAGGCGGAGAACGGCATCCCACGCCAGAAACAGGCTTGTCCCATATTCCTGCAAAAAACGACAAAAGAAAAACCGCAAAGGCTGTCACACCTTTACGGTTTAGGGAAAGTTTATTTCTATTATGTAGAGATTTGACTTCTACTTTTGAGGTATAAAGCCCCCTTGCGGTGGCGAGGATTTTTTTAACAGGTTATCCGCCCATCCTCGGTATGGTATATGTAAATAGAAGCTGCTGCCTGCAAGCAAAAAAATCCCTCCAAACTCAAACAGGTCTGGAGGGTTAAACTATTTTCATTTGGGCGTGAAGATACAGCCCACCAAAACGCTGTTTTTTTATTTGGTGGGCTATAACTTCAACTGTAAGCCTTATCCCAAAGACTTCAAATTATTTCTATATTCCTGCATCTCCCTTTCGTCTGTGTTATCTAAAACAAATTGCAGCTCGTTTGTTACCTTTTCACGGTCATAGGGAAGATACGCCGTTACGGGCGTGAAATTAGATACCGTGTTCGCAAACAGGTGTGTGCGTATATTTAGGTTATTGATTAGGATTTGCAATTCACGGATACGCTCTTTTTCTTCGGCAGGTACAAACAAGCCCTGCTGTGCCATCTGGTAAAGCTCTGTGTCTGGAAAAAGCGTAAGAGAGTCCACGGAAATAAAATACGGATTAAGCTGACTGAACAGCTCTGCACTATTCCTTGCATTTTGGCATCCGCCGCCTTTTCCCGCAAGCCCTGTCATATAAACAAAGTAGTATTCAATGCCCGCTTCGTCCAATTTCCTGCATTGCTCCAGAATATCCGCCGAGGTATATCCTTTATTGGCAAGGGCAAGCGTTTCATCATCGCCGCTTTCCACACCGATGCTCAGTCCGTTAATACCCATCGCTCTTAATTTTCTAAGCTGCCATACCTCTTTGTTTTTAATATCACGGATGCTCGCAAACATAGCCATTGTCTGACACTTAATCAGATAGTCCCTTACCGTCAACGCCCGTAGTTTAAGATTTTCATAGCTCATTGCGAACGGGTTAGCTCCCGTCCAGAAAATTCTTCGGGCGTTTGGCTGATAGCTTTTTATCTCCGCTAAATCTTCCTCAAATTCCTCAATGGGCGACATTCGGAAGCACTCATTTTTATACAGGCTACAAAACTTGCATTTGTTATAGGTGCAGCCAGAGGTAGCCTGTATGATGACCGAATGAGCTTCATACGGTGGTCGCCAAGTTCTGCCTGTAAAGTGCATGATTGCTCCTCCTTTCACTTACAGATGATGAACGCTCTTTCTATACCTCTGTAATTCTTCTTCGCTGACATTTCCTATGATTTCATCGAGAAATGCCAATAACTTATTCTTGTCTTTCGGAAGTTGCCCATGAAACTGGTACGCATTAGAAGCTCCCATTGCCGCAAAGATGGTAGGTATCTGCAAATTTTCAATGAGTGTCCGTACCTCTTTGTATTTTTCAAGTTCGCCTTCTTCATGCCAGTTCCCACGCTGTATTTCCGTATAAAGCTCTGAATCGGGATAAATCGTAAGCATATTTGCCCCGATAAGCGTAGGGTGTATCTGGTTGCATAGTTCAGCCGTCAATTTTGCTCCGATTTCTCCACGCCCCGCCCCAGAAATGCTCACCAAGTAAAAGAAACTGTAATGAATGCCTGCTGCATCTAATCTCTGACATTGCTCTATGATGTCGGCAGAGGTATATCCCTTATTCATAAACCGCAGGGCTTCATCATCGCCCGTTTCTATTCCTATTGTCAGACCGTCATACCCAAAAGCCCGCAGTTTGGCAAGTTCCTCATCGGTTTTAGGGGTAACATCTGTAATCCTCGCAAACGAGCCGATAGATGTAACTGACGAGAGATATTTATGGATTAGCTCTGCAATGGCAGTTAATTTGTCATAAGACAAAACAAAGGGGTTAGCTCCCGTCAAAAACACTCGGTCAATACGCCCGCTGTTCCAACCTCTCGTTGCTCTTTTAACCTCCCGTAAATCACTCTCAATATCCTCCAGAGGGGACATTCTGAATTTGAACGGCAAATCATTATACAAGGTACAAAACTTGCATTTATGATGCGTACAGCCTGCCGTTACTTCCAACAAAATTGATGCCGCTTCATACGGCGGACGCCAAATCGTTCCTGTGTAGTGCATAAACACATCTCCTTTTCTGTGGGTTTATACTAATTATACTTGTGTACGATGATTTTACAAGTACTGTACTTTTTTGTAGTACCTATTTGATAACGGTACATTGATTTTTCAGAAAAGGTGTGTTATACTGTCTTTGAAAGGAGTGGCAGGAATGAAAAAAAGTACATTGGCTGTTGAACGCTGCAAAACCGTTTCTACCATACAAAAAATCTTGGGCGGTAAATGGAAAATTGAAATTATCTATTACATCGCCTTTCGGGATATACACCGCTTTGGAGAGCTTCGCAGGCATATCGGTGACATTACGGAATCAAGCCTAACAAAACAGCTTCGGGAACTGGAAGCCGACGGCTTTATTACCCGTTATGACTATAAAGAAGTACCTCCCCGTGTGGAGTATAACCTTACTGACTTAGGCAAAAGTTTCATTCCCGTTTTTGAACACATGAAACAATGGGGAGATGAAAACCTAAATCTTTAATAAAAGCTGTCCACTAAGGTCACTACCTTGGCGGACAGCTACTTTTGTTTTATCTGTTAGCCATAATCACAAATCTGTATCCACCATTAAGGAAAAGTTACTACCGTCAAATATAAGCTGTGAAATAGTCGCATTTTTTACTTTTTCAATCATACTTAACTGTTCTGGTGCAAACAAATAGAATAATGTCTTTATTGTAAAAGCATGAGTAACAACTAACACATTGTAGGTGTTTTCTTTTGCATAATTGCTTTGAGAAATTTCTATAAATATACTTTTTAGACGATTTGCAATATTTGAAAATGATTCGGTCATTCCAGTTGTATCATGGTCATGAATGGCTGTTGCGACATCTGGAAGCCTCCTATTTAATTCCCCAAAAGAAGATATACCTCCTAACCATTTGGCTATATTGTTCACAAAAGTTGTGTTATCCTCTGCTTCCATGTTTCCAAGACACCATTCTCGCAATCTTGTATCCTGCCAGATAGACATAGTAGATTGTCCACTCGCTGACAAAATCCATTTTGCTGTCTGTATTGCCCGTGACATATCGCTTGTATATACGGCATGAAAGTTTATCGTTCTTAGCTTTTCACCCAAATTCAACGCTGCTTGCTTTCCATCATCGGTAAGTGGTGAATCAATCCACCCTTGTGCTCGATTTAAGAAATTCAAAAGAGTTTGTCCATGTCTAACTATGTAGAAAATAACCATTTTTCACCTCGCTTTAATCTCACTAATCACAAAAAAACTTATATCCGTACCCAACTACCGTTGTGATAAACTCAGTATTTTCTGAAATTACTTTGCACTTTTTTCTGATTTGGAAAACTGTATTTTCTACGGCATGGCAGCATCCTACTGATGGCTCATGCCAAACCGCTTCAAAAATCTGCTCTTTTGTAAAAGTAACATCGGGATTTGAATATAGCATATACAGCACATCAAACTCTTTATTTGATAAACAAACTGCGTGATTATCAATTTTCGTCTGATGTTTTTCAATATCCATTTGTAGCCTTGAATAAGTTTTTTCAATTCCGAAAAACTCTTGTGTAGCAATACAATCTTTTCGTATCTGTTCCAAAAGGGCAGAGAAATCTTCAAACTTATTGATACAGCGAAGCATCTTAAAAATATAAATTTCTAATTGCTCCCCATATATCTTTTGATTAAAGTTCAAAATATGCGTTTCAACGGATATTTCGCTATCATTATCAACTGTTGGACGAGTGCCTATATTCGTTACTCCGCAATATGTATTGCCTTTATATTCAATTTTTGAAACATAAACTCCACTTGGCGGCAAGTCTGTTTCTGATAATATCTGCAAATTAGCAGTCGGCATCCCCACTAATTTCCCTATGCCACGCCCGTGTATAACTTCACCCGAAAGAGTATATAAAGGAGAACTATCTAAAGTCTGGCTCATAATAATTCCTCATATAATTTCATTCATGGATAATATCAGCAAAACACAAGTAACGATTATAATGCCCGAAAGTATCCATAAGCCAATTGGCTTTTTATTCTGCAATGTGTCATTTTGAGAAACTGATAAATATCCTGTTTTTCGTAATGCTGTTGTTACAGGTTTGTAAAGCATAAATGTAAATGCTGCGTTTAGTCCACCTTTAATTAAATTGAACGGAAGAAAAGCGGGCAATAACAATTTGACAATTGCTTCACGGGGGTATCCCATATAAATCGGAGCTATCAAGTAATTCCATACAAGCATAACAGATGCCATTGAGATAATTCCTGCCAATAAGCCTATAACAGCTCCAGATAAGGTACGCTTCTTTTTATAAATAAAAGCTGCCACACATGAAAAAGCACATGTCGATATTATGTTCATAATACATCCCCAAATACCCGTACTGCTGGTCGTAACCATTTGAATTAGTGATACGACAACAGATACAATGCAGGCTGTTAGTGGTCCATACATTAAGCCGCCTAAAGTTATAATTATGTCTTTAGGGTCGTACTTCAAAAATAGAACAACAGGAACTCGCCCAATCATTGCCATAATGTAAGCCATTGCAACAAGCATCGCCATTGCAGTCACTCTTTTTGTTTTACTTTCCATAAGTAAATTCCTCCGTATAATAAAATTAGCATCTGAAAAAAGTATCTTTCAGATGCTAAAAAGTCAAAGGAATATAATATGTTCGCCGATTAACGACATAACACATAAAATCTATCTTCTTCTATCCAGACTATACTGTTGGTCTTGGAATTTCACCAAGTCCTGACTTGAACTTTGCCAAGTCCTGCGTTTTCACGCTCGCGGACTATACCGCCAATCGGGAATTTCACCCTGCCCTGAAGATACAATTATTCAGTTGTCAGATAAATTATAGATTGCTGTTTGTGACTTTTCAAGATAATCCATACATTTCGGAAACTTTTCGGAAGTGCCTGCTTTTACACAAACAGTTGTTTCGGTTACAGCTTTTCGTAATGAACTAACTCATCCAAAGAAATACGCTGTGTAGCATGACGCTCTGGGTCAGCAGGATTTTCATTTGAATAACCAATCGCCAAAATGTTAATAGGCTCAAGGGTATCTGGCAGTTGAAATTCCTTTTTGATGACATCGGGCTTGAAGTAGCAAATCCATACAGAACCTAATCCCAACTCGGTTGCTTCCATCATCATGTGGTCTGTAAGAATTGACGCATCTATATCAACAGTCTGCTTTCTGTCGAATGGACGAGTCCATGCTTTAGTATGTTCGGAACAAACAATGATTGCCAGAGGTGCTCCGTAAAGGTTTGCAGCTTTTCCGATTTTGTTTAATCCCTCATCCTCTTGCACAACAATAAGACGGACAGGCTGCAAATTGGCTGCGGTAGGTGCAACATGAGCAGCAAACAAAATCTTTTCTAACTTTTCCTGCTCTACCTTTTGACTTGTGTAATCACGGACGGAATACCGTGATTTAGCAATTTCTAAGAAGTTCATAAGTTTTCCTCCTGTTACTAAGCTTGATTTTTGGGTGTCCCCGTACTATAATTATATATAAAACAAATCAAAAAGCAAGAATGCACTTTTTAGGTATATACTATCAAAAAAGTAAGTTAGGAGAAAATCTATGAGTATAAAGTGTAAAAGTGATTATAACTGCCCCGTAGAAGCAACGATTGACTTAATTGGCGGGAAATATAAATCGGTTATTCTGTGGCATCTCATGGGTAAAACCCTGCGGTATAGTGAGCTACATAAATTAGTCCCAAACGCAACTGATAAAATGTTAGCACAACAGTTGAGAGAACTTGAAAACGATGGACTAATTAACAGAAAAGTCTATCCTGTTGTCCCGCCGAGAACGGAATACTCTTTAACAGATTTCGGTAATACTCTTACTCCTATTTTAGATGCTATGTGTGATTGGGGAACAGTTTATTTAGAGGAATCGGATATTAAATCTACTTGTTGCAAATCTAAAAAATAAAATTATCACCTGCTCATCGGCTCTGCGTCTTATGCGTCTGGCTCACTCATAATATATGTTGGCAGTCTTTTAGCATTGAAACCTCTTGATATAGGAGATTTAACCTCTCATATCAAGAGATTTCACATCGTTTAACTGGAAGCCACATCTCTGTAAAATATAAGGGTAAGATTTTCAGAGTATAGGTGGTGAGCTAATGGACGAAAGGAACAATCATTTTGACTTCGATTTTACGCCGATAGGACAGGCTATTAAGAAAGCCCGTGAAGCCAGAGGAATGACAAGGGAAGAGCTTTCTGGGATAATCGGCTATGCCCCCAGACACATCCAATCTATCGAAAATGAGGGGCAGTACCCAAGTATTGAGCTGTTTATCCAGCTTATTACGATGTTCGATGTGTCAGTTGACGAGTACATATTCCCAGATAAGGAAGTCGAAAAAAGTTCTGTCCGCAGACGCTTAGACGCAAAGCTCAACAGATTAGACGATAGAGAGCTTTCCGTTATAGAAGCAACTGTAAACGGACTATGTAAGGCAAAAGAGGAAACAGAGGATTAAGCCCCTCTGTTTTTCTTTTGCCCGATTTTAATAGGCAGGGATGCCGTAACCGTAGATGGAGCTGCTCCCGACAGGGTAGCTCCGCTGCCTGCACGCATCTCCAGAGTTTCCCTCCACGGTGTAGACGATGCCGCCCTCGCACCGTTCCACGATGCCCACATGGTCGGTTTCCCCGTCACCCTCCCAGTCAAAGAAGATGATTTGTCCTGCTTCTGGCGTAAAGCTGCCGTCCTGCCATTGCCCCCTGTCCTTAAACCACTGGGAGCCATTGACGCATCCTGCAAACTTGGGGATAACGCCGCTTTCGATATAGCCGCACTGGTCGGCACACCACGAAACGAAGCAGGCACACCATTCCACACGCCCGTCAAAGCCGTACCATGACCAATACGGCTCACCGCCTGCGTTGCCCACCTGCGACAGAGCCACGGTGACGATTTCGCCGTCCCCAATGGTGATGCCGTAAAGCACCGCAGACCAGAGGGAATTGTTTTCCTCGGCAAGTAATTCCGATAGCTGCTGCCGCTGTTCCTCGCTAAAGCCGTATTTGTCCGCCATTTCTTCGGCGGTCTTATGGCTCACGGTGATATAAAGGTAGGTCTGGGTGACGGTGGTTTCCGTTTCCACGATGTTCCCATGACCGTCATCGCTCTCGGTTATCTGGGTTTCGGTCTTGCTTTCGGTGCGGGAGCTGATTTCGTTCATCTCCCAGAAGATGTCCTTTAGGAGCTGTTTCTTGTTATCGTCCATCGTGGCGACTTCCTGCGGGTTGTCTGGGTCGGTGGTGGTCTTGACGGAGTACACCGCAAGCACTTCTTTCCAGACCGCACGGCTTCCCGACATCTCCAGTACATCGTGGGATGTGTTGTTGATGATTTCATCAAGGCGGCTGTCGTAGTCGGCGTTGATTTCACGGACTACGGTCTGCATGGTCATACCGTTGCCAGAATCCTCGCCCGAAAAGAAGATGCCGAACACCGAGCCGACAAGCAGCCCAATAAGGCAGATAATGAGTATCACGGCAACGGCAATCCACCCGCCCGCCATGATAGCCGCTATCAAAGCCTTTGTGCCTGCGATAATCGCCTTGATTGCCGCAAGGGTAGCCTTGACCGCCACTTTTACGGCGTGGGCTGTCGCTTTTGCGGTGGCTTTCGCCGCCTGTGCCGCCCGCTGTGCAGCTTTGGCGGAAGCCTTTGCCGCTGCCTTGGTCGCCTTGGCGGTCTGCTCGGTGGTTTTAATCGCCGCCTTAGAGGTCGCCTGTGCAGTCTTTACGCCTTTTTCGGCTGTTTTGACCGTACCCTTGGCGGTGGATTTCACCGTTTTTTTCGCATTTCGGGCGGTGGTTTTAATGGTCTTTTGTCCCTGCTGACGGGTCTTTATCAACTGGCTTTTCCCATTTGCTCCTGCATTGGCAGGGGCATCGGTGGCAGGAGAACGGCTCACCGTCCCGTGACGGGGCTGTGAGCCGTTCCGTTCTGCAGCAGACTGTGCTTTTTTCTTCTCGGCGGATTTGACCGTCCTTTTCTGCTTGAAGTCTGCAACCTTATCCTTTGCCTTGACAATGTTCTCCTTGGTGGTCTGGACGGATTTCTGCCCCTGTTTATTGAATTGGTGTATGCCCTCGTCCTTTACACGGTCTGCGGTATGGGAGATTTTATCCGCCGCATACTCGGTGGCAGAGTTTTCCTCCGCATAATAGCCCTGTTCCGCCTTGTCCTTGGTCTTGGCATAGGCGGCTTTCATACGCTCCGAAGCGACAGCCGCCTTGTCAATGGTCTTAATCGTGCCTTTGACCGCATCTCTGGTCTTTATATCAGCCATAGAAAACCTCCTTTCCGAAGATACGCCGTATCTTCTGGGATTTTGCGGTCAAGTCAGTCCGCCTTTTTCGCCACCACCACAAGCCTGCCGTTCTGGGCGGAGTATTCGCAGGTGGAGAGGGTAATGAGCCTGTCGCCGTACTCGGCGGTCACGCCCGTGTCGTAAAGGGCAAGCTCCTTACACTTCCCCACATAGGCGTTGAACTCGTCCTCATTCTCCGCATTGACAAAATCATAATAGCGGAAGCCCTCTGAGCTGTACGCCACGGTCTTGAATACCGCAATCACCTCATATTCGTTATGCTGCGTGAGGGTGTCGAACTGGACGGTCTTGTGTTCCTCATAGAAGCTCTGGGATTTATATTCTTCCAAAGCCCCGAACATCTTTTGACCTTTGATGTGGTGTCCGTAAATCACAAGGTTGTCGCTTGCGGTGATGTCGCAATCCTCCTGCACATAGGGCGTACCTAAGTCGCTGTATTCCTTTTCAAAATTGTGCTTCAGATAGAAATTCGGCTCGTTGGGGGTCTGCATGACGGGATAGTTGATATTCGTCCCCTCCACCTTAATCCATCCCACCATATCGGGATTTTGCAAAAACAGTTCGCCGTACTCTGGCAGTATGCTTTCTTCCTCCGTCAGCGGGATTTCGGGGGCTTGGCTCTCGTCCTCCTGTGCCTGCTCCACCTTGTCGGCAATTTCCTCAAAGGCTTCCGCCTGCTCATTCTGGTGGGCGTAGTGGTCGCAGACATGGAAGCTGCAAAAAGCCGCCGCACCTAAAAGGCAGACGGCGGCAGCGATGCAGATAACAGACTGGTACTTTTTCAGATATTCTTTCATAGGCTTTCTTTTCCTTTCTCGTCAAAAATTTGCTTGGCTTCGTTTGTTTGGTTTACCTTGCGTGGTCGGTGTGCTGCTTAGGGGCAGGTAAATCCCTGCAATATTCGGGATACCTCACCTTGATACCCTCCATGAAATAGGGGGCGAACTCGCAGCAGAATAATTCCTCTGGCGTGAAATACCTCTCACGCCCGTCCTCGGCGTAGCCGTTCCAGAGGTTAAAAGCAAGGTGGCAGACCTTGACCGTGCCGCTTGTCTGCCATCCGCTGTGCATCCCCTCTGGCACGATGCAGTCCGTCTTGAAATCGAACATGGTGTTGATGTTATTCCTCGTTTCTTCCGCAATCCCCATCACATAGAAAAACGCCCTGTGATAGCAGTCGTTCACCCTGCATTTCATCATGTTCTCCAGAAAGAAATCACGGTGAGCCGTGCTGCGAAACCTTATATCCGCCATAAAAATCCTCCTTTCCTAAAGCCCTGCTTCTGGGGCATCAAGGGATGCCCGCAGGGTGTTTTCATTGCTCCGATACAAAAAATCGGTTTGCGTTTCCTTTTTCAGCCGTGGCAGGATAATGTCCTGCACATAGGCAACATTGGTTTCGGCGGCGATAAAATCCCGCCCGTTCTTAATGCACTGGACGATTTCGCTCCCAGAGCCTGCAAAGGGGATTACCACCAAGCCGCCCGCATCGCTGCTTGCCCGTATCATCCGCTCCGCCAGCTTCTCTGGCTTCTGGGTTGGGTGATTGGTGGCTTCCTTGTAGTTGGGCATCACTCTCGGCACCTCCCAGACATTGCCGCAGGATTTCCCCTTGGGGTTTTTCCGCCTGTCCTTTTCGCCGCCCTTGTCGTAGGGGATGCGGACGGCATCCACATGGATTTCATGCAGGGGTTTACTGTAAAACCACAAGAAGTCCGCTTCGTCACGGTAGGTGGCTTTGGCAGGTCGCCCCGTCCTGTAATTCCAGACAATCAGATTCCGCCTTATCCAGTCGAACTTATCCAGTACCTCCACGGAGAGCTTATCTATCATCTGGCTGCTCCCCCAACAGTAGAACGCCCCCGTAGGCTTCAGAATGCGGTGGCACTCCCGCACCCACTCCGTACACCATGCCAGATACTGCGGTACGGACTGAAATACAAAGTCAAATTCCCCTTTCATGCGGTAGTAGGGCGGGTCGGCAATGACTAAATCCACGCTCTCCGATGGCAGCTCCTTTAACACCTCCACGCAGTCCATCGGATAAATACGGTTTCTCTCCAAAATCAATCTTCCTTAAACCTCCCCGAACTTGGTCGTCATCAACTTATACAGCTCCGTATTGCGGGGGAACTTATTGACAAACGGCACGAGGGAGCTGCCCACTTTCAAAAGCCCCTGTCCTGCCCCCACATTGGTGATATAGCTCATCTGCAAGTCGGAGATATTAAGGAGCTTCGCAAGCTCGATGCGGTCTGTGGACGCTTGGTTTAGCATGATGATGAACTCGCTGTTGGCAAGCATCGTCCTCGCCGTGTGGCTCTGCAAGAGGTCATCTACATTCTGGGTAATACCAGTACAGTACGCCCCGTATTTCCGCACACGCTTCCAGAGGGTAAAGAGGAAATTTGCCGAGTATTCATGCTGAAAGAGCAGGTAAATCTCGTCAATGAAAATAAAAGTGTTCCTGCCTTTCGCCCTGTTCTGGGTGATGCGGTTTAAGATGCTGTCAAGGACAACAAGCATACCGATAGGCTGTAACTGCTTGCCTAAATCCAGAATGTCATAGCAGATAAGGCGGCTCTTGGTATCCACATTCGTGTGTTTGGCAAAGGTATTGAGAGAGCCGTCCGTGAAAAGCTCAATCGCAAGGGCGATTTCCTGTGCTTCTGGCTCGTTCTGCTTCAAGAGTTCCTCACGGAAGTCCTGCAAGGTGGGCGGCACGCCCATATAGTTGCCCTGCTGATAGTGGCGGTACACGCCCGCCGTGCAGCGGTCAATGATGGATTTCTGCTTTGCCCCAAGGCTCGCCCCGCCGATGAGCTGTTCGCACAAAGACAAAATGAACTCTGATTTGAGGATGACGGGGTTTGCCCCATCTCCGTAATCAGAGTTCATATCCATAGCGTTGATGTGGTTGTCGCTGGTAGCCGAAATGTGGATGACCTCGCCCTGCATGGCTTTTACAAGGGGCGAATATTCTCGCTCTGGGTCTATGATAATCACATCGGCGTTGGGGTCGGTGAGGATGATGTTCGTCATTTCCTCCTTTGCCGTGAACGACTTGCCCGCACCAGACACGCCGAGGATAAAGGAATTGCCGTTCAAGAGATGGCGGCGGTTGGCGATTATCATGTTCTTGGAGATAACATTCTGTCCGTAATAAACGCCGTTCTCATGGTAGATTTCCTGCACACGGAACGGGATAAACACCGCAAGGCTCTCCGTGGTGAGGGTGCGGAAAGCGTCAATCTTCCTCACGCCGAACGGCAGGGCGGTGTTCAGACCGTCCATCTGCTGAAATTTCAAAACGGCGAACTGGCAGAGGTGCTTCCTTGCCGTGGTGAGCAGGGCTTCCGTGTCATTGTCGAGCTGCTCCTTGGTTTCCGCCGTATTCACCATCGTGAGGACGGCGAACATCATCCTCTGGTCACGGGTCGTCAAATCATCCAGAAATTCCTTGCTTTCCTTTCGCTGCTGCTCCAAGTCGTAGGGGATAACGGCGGAAAAGTTGTTGTTCTGGTTCTGTTTCCTCTGCCAGTTGGTGATATTGGTTTCCACCCCAAGCAGGCGGTTTTCCACCTCCCGCACGGCTTCGTCCGTAGGGACGGGAACGACATCAACGGAAAGCATCATGTTACGGTTAAGCTCGCAAAGCTCCGCCACCATGCTGTCCTTGATATAGGCGGCGTATTCCCGCAGGAATATCACACGCCCGTACCTGTCGCCAATCCTGAAATAATCCTTTTCAAACTCAAAGGTGTCGGGGCAGATGAAGTCCTTGAAGTCGTGACCTTTCCGCATGGTCTGGGAGATGTCGAAGCGGAACGCCGTTTCCTCCCCCGTGCGGTAGAAGTCGTGGAAGATACGGAGCTTTTCTTCCGCATCAAGCTCCGTGCATTTCGAGCCGAGCCGTGAGAAATGGGCGATAAGGTCAGCACCCACACGGGCAAAATAATTGCGGGCTTCCTCGATATTTTTCTTGCAGACGGATACGGTCACATACTTATCCTGCACAATAGAATTAGCCCCTGTCGCTTTGTCGAGCAGCATCTTGTTGTATTCCTTGCGGTACTTATCCAGTCCGTCATCTGCCATAGGGATAAGGATGGTCTGCTCAAAATCCGCCTTGTTCAAGCGGCGGTTGTTGATGGTGATTTTCGTGGTCGCCCCGCTGTC
>ERZ808046.771-NODE-771-length-20613-cov-7.793825_pt1 | contig 20613 bp, 21 predicted proteins | sample MGYA00380196_ERZ808046 | MGnify/ENA primary metagenome ERZ808046 (study PRJEB31490, sample SAMN06133421) | mouse gut metagenome | isolation source: Z6_2 | host: mice | place: China: Chengdu | collected 2015-05 ...
GTCATAGAAGAATTGATGGGAGATGGTAAAATGTGTCAGGCATTACTGGAGATCATGGAGCCGCACCTGCTGCTCAGGGAAAAAGAAGGAATGGAAGAAGGCCGGAAAGAGGGTATTAAAGAAGGTATCAACGGAACGGTGGATACCTTGAGAGCGTTTGGCCATGGAGATCTGGAAATAAAAAAAGCGATCATGCAAAGATATGCTCTTTCTGAGAAAGAGGCAGAGGGATATTTGTATCAAAAGTCATAAAGAAGTATGATCCATTGCCCCCAATTTTATTGAACAATTCGGCGTGCTTTTATCCTGTTATGGGGAGATGAGGGACGCCGTTTTTTATGTTGTCATCTGCCGGACAGTATTTCTACTTTATTGCATGACAAGTGAACAGGTATGAAAGATGCCTGCCAGGAAGCGTGTGCTTTCTGATCAGGCCTTCCACATCGGGAGGCTCTTCCCCGGAATGCAGCCGCAGGAAATGGCCGCACATTTCAATGTTTTTGTCAAGCGCATTTGGGATATTTCAAACGGTTTTTAGTTTGGCTTGAAAAAAGCGTAGATTTTGCATATAATAGTTGTATCAATAGGAAAGAAGGTCATAGCGTATGAGTAATAAAGAAAGAATTATTGAACTTTTAGACGTTATACCAGATTATAAAATAGGTTATGTGCTTGCATATGTCCAGGGAGTGGCAGCCGATGAGGAAGCAGACGATCTTTTTTGCCAGAGAATGGTAGAAAATTATGAAAATTCTCCTGATGAAGACAAAGAAGATATTCCTCTTGAGGAATGCATGAAGGAGTGGGGACTTGCCTGATGTACCGTATTATTGTTAAGAAGAAAGCAAAAAAGTTCATCGACAAGTTACCTGTGAATGAGCGAAAACGCATCGCATATGCAATAGAACAACTTCCAGATGGGGAGGACATAAAGAAAATAAAAGGTCATGATGAATTATTAAGATTGCGTGTTGGGGATTATCGGATTATTTACTCTGTAGATAATGGAAAGCTGATATGGCATTGGCTTATCCAGAAATGTCACCAAAAAGGATATAACTGATAGATTAAGCACAATTTTAAGGATGGTAAGGAAATTTAAGGCAATCGTTTGAAATAAACGGTTGCTTTTTAAATGCAAAAAATGAGGGAAGTTGGTAAAGATCATACGACAGACAGCAATGATGGCTTTCCTGTGGGCAGCAGAAAGCTGTGAACAGGAACAGACAGAGAGCGTATGCAGCAAAAGCTGGATACGCTCTCTTTGAAAGAGGAATTCGGCATGGATTATTACAGGATACCGGGAATACCGAAAGAAGCATATATGGGATGGAAATAAGGACGGCGGCATAATGCAGAAATGATGCAGAAATGATGCAGAAATGATGCAAAGATGATACAGGGCCGCGGTAAAATATAGAATGGCAGTGGATGAGACAGGAGTATGAGGAGAAAGCAATGGCAGATTTAAATGAAATCAGACTGAAAAAGACAATGGAGATAGAAAGGAAGATCTTGTGGGATTGACACAAGCTAAAGAAGATGGGAAGGATAGAAGTATATGTAAGAGGATGCCTGTGCTTTTTAACTGCTTTTGTTATGGGCAGAATGATTGGTGAAATTGATAATACGAAGACAGAGAGGAATACCAGACCAGAGGAGACGGTAAATACGGAATTGGTAAAAAGCGAAACCGCATGGCAGGACCACGTGCCACAAGATAGTGATAGACCAGTTGAGATCAAAGATGAAAAGACACTGGAAACAGATATTAATATATATGATTCTTTTGCTCAAATAGAAACAAACATGATACATAAGACAATAGAGTTTCCAGGCATAGAGATTGTCGGTGCAGAAGAGATTGCCAATTTAATAAATGAGCAGATTTACAGTGAAATAATTCCGACGGACTTTGAACAATATCATGTTGGACGTGAAGACATAGAAATCCGGTATGAAATTGAGAATATAAGCAATGAAATAATAAGCATTCACTTTCAGGGTTATCTATCTTACTGCGGATCTTATACAGCATGTGATAAAGGACTTAATTTTAATCTGCAGACAGGAAGTGTCATATCCTTAGAGGATTACTATACGTTGCCGGATATCAGGAGGATAATTGATGATGCCGGGAAGGAAAATGAAATTAGAATCTATGAAGAAATACCAGAAACCAAACAGGAGATTGATAATTTTATACAGTTATTTGATTCCGAAGAATACATAGCGCGTACAGATATATTCTTCTTAAAGGAAAATCATATTTATTTTATAGTACCGTGGGATGAATCAGGAAGACACTACATTCATGTAGAACTGAGTTTAGATGGATTTAGTAAACTTCAATGAGATTTATCAGGTTTATACAAAGTTTGATGGTGTAGATGACTGACAAATTAATGTTGTGAGAGGGAGTGCCCTATGATGCAAACAAGATACTTTTATTCGATCATTATTATAATTTGCAGTGTATTATCAGCAATAACGGAACAGGTTGATGTGAAATCATCAGCCAGCCGTACAGAAAAGCATGAAATGGACAGCATATGGCGTGAATGTGATCTGACAGTGGAGGAACTTCCGGATTACTACTATTTTATAAATGCACAACATGCACACTACAATCTTACGATGGAAAGCAAAGCAGCATGCGCAGTAAAGGATTATGCCCTTGATTCGGGGATGGAAAATGAAGAGTGGGAATTAAGAAGGATATATTATAGTGAGGACGCGTGCCAGGCTTATGTGGAATCAAAGACGGGTAACGAGCTGTATATTCTTTTGGCAGATAGTCGAGGGGCACTTCCTGTATATATTATAATGGCTGATATTCGCAAAGGAAGTAAAGCAGATATTATCTTGCAGGATGAGAGATATTCCTATAATTCTATGCTGGAATGGTATTCCTATAAGGACTGGTTTGACGGAAAGGGTGCGGAGTGGTCTCTTAATTTTGATATTGCAGGTTATCTACACGATGTAATCTACAATAATGGATTTATTCTGGCAATATATGATTATGTGGATAGGACTGGCAAAGGTAAAGGTGCCACTTGGAACATAGATGATAATTATACATATATAGGACGGAATGGATATATTGCATGTGCTTATTGTAGCAATGGAGTTCAAACCATCAGATTCCTTGTGGATGTTTGGAACAAAACCTATGCTGTAGTGGAGTAGTAAAAGGATGCAGGAGGAAGGGAAATTAATGCAGGTACGGCGGCGGGACGATCAGCGCGAAGGAGTCGGGGCAGGGATTCGATAAGTATAGTGAGATTGGTTTTGGGGCTTCCACGATAAGTTTCATAATTTGAGCAGAGGAACTGGTGATATGAAAAAAATTTTATTTGAGATTTTTTTAATTATAATGTTGACGGTTTTTTTATATCATTCTGTCAAATATAATATGCAGACACCTGAACAAACGGAAATAGCGCATATAAAGGAAGTTAAGACAACATCCTTTCTGCCATCCATTATAGATGATAAAGGGCAGTATGTATTTGACGGCACCGATTCTGCATTTTTTATAGATGATTTTGTGTATGATCCAAAATATAAAGCAATTCCGGCATATGTTTTTGCAGATGCTGCTATGCGGGAAAGAAAATACGGCCTGATAAGGGCAGATGGAAATTGTCTTCTTGCTCCTGTATTTGACCATGTGGAAGTACCGGTTGATGACTATGTCAAGGTGGCAATTAATGATGATGAAGAGAAACTCTATGGGGTGATACAAATATTGGGGCAGCCTTCAGGATACTTTGAAGATAAAGTTGTGCCGGTAGATGACATGGAGACAAACAAAAATATAACGGAGAATATAAATGAAGAAGGAAAAAAATATACAAACATTATTACAGTGAAGGAAGGCGTGAATGTGGTACAGGATGGACAGACGATGGAAGAAACATGTACAGTCATAGAGAATCCTTATTTCCCGGTGCAGGAACATATTTCATTGAAGGTTCATGCAGCATACTATGATCAGGAATTTGTTGAAGAGACTGTTGATGCAGAGGTTGACCAGGTTAAAGTATATGAGAATGGGAGAATATATAGATTTACAGTTTTTATTTCTCCAATGGTGGGCATGCGCTCTTTCTTAGAGAGTGACATTATGAGTATGTATTTTTATGTAACAGCTGACAAGATATACCTGCTCATGCCTTATTGCCAACTTGAAGCAGGAGGTGAAAGTATTTATTTCTATGATGATGATGAGCTGCTTGCAAAAACATTTGATACTGAGGAAAAGCTGTTGAAACATGGTGCGCTCATCCTCGTCTGCCAGAAGGAGGAGATGCACGGAGAGTTCTTCTCTTTAACATTGGAAGGAAACCAGATTAAGTATTATTACTCTGAGACGAAAGTAAATGGTGAACAGGGGCAAAGGGACTTATTTGTATGGGAGGAAGGCAAAGGCTTAGTTGAGTTCGGGACAGTATATGGTCCGGGACCATATGAGGTGTATATTGATGAAATACAGTCTGTGCCAGTGCAGATGAAGTGCGGACAGATAACGGAGGACATAGATGAATGCCAGGAATAAAGCATTGTTATATTTGATCATATCAGTATTGCTGTGCTTTGGCTGCAACGTGTGTCAGAATGAGCGTTCAGGCGATTCTATAGAGTACATAGGAATTACTGGCAGAACAGAAGAAACAGAGTTGATCAAAAGAATCATGGCAGAGGATAAAGAGGGATTTCAGGATTTTCTTATGGAAGAGTGGGAATATCCTCATATACAGAGATGGGTAGCGGTATGGGGTTATGATTTTACCGGGGACGGGCAGGATGAGATCATTGTGTCTAAGGGTGATGTTAATATTTCCGCTGTACTTTCTTTTAATTATATATATGATTGTACAGGAAGGAAAATGTCAGAGTTCGTGGGAGGGGATCTTTTTGTGACACAGATCCTTAATGGAAGGAAAGGGAATGGCACATTTCTGCTGTATGATGCTGTTCACTATGCTTCACATAATAATGCAAATATATATACAGAGATTGAGAAAGCAGATGGATCAATGGAAGCAGGCGTACAGCTGGTGGAATTTGACTGCAGGCCGGGAGGGGAGGAAGGAGAGGACGGATATTATATTTTTAAGAATTTTACAAAGGAGGAAGAAATAAAGCTCTGGTATGGCATAGCAGGGATAAATGAGTTGGTTCAAACGAAAGAATTTGCTCGTGAAGATAAGGCACTGGAAGAATACAAACAGATGTTTACGGAAACAGAGAATTTTTCGTTGATAGGAACAATGTTATATGACCCTGAAAGCGGTGGATTTATCTGGACAGGAGCGGGCAGTGATATTCCGACATGAGTCCCATCCGCAGTTACAGTCCGGCGGGGAATAAAGACGTTTACATATGGTACAGAGTAAGGGGCAGCGATAGTGAAAAGAATAGTATACAAAACAGCACTTATGATCAGTCTCAGTTCCGTGGCTGCTGCAGGATGCACAGCAGGCAGTGCAGATAGAACACTGTCAGTGCAGGAGGAATGTTTCGTGGAAACAAATGAAGCTGTGGGACAGGAAGATTCTGGTATGGCAGAAGCCGGTATGAATGGGGCGGATCAGGCCATCATAGCAGAAGCAGACAAAAAAGAAACAGAGAAAGAGCATACAGAGGAAAAGGAGACAGAGGTGATGGATCAGATGCCGGTGACAGAGAATCAGGAAACATATAGATCTTTGGTGAAAAAGGTGTGGATCGAAGACTGGCCGGAGAGACAATTTAGTGATGCCTTTGAATTTATCATCACCCGGATCGAGGAAGAGGAAATAGAAGGCGCTGTTATATTGGAAAGTGGCATTACCAGCCATTACTGGGACAGCAGACCGGAATGGCAACAGCGATGCAGACCGTTCCAGGGAACCATCTTGGGAAATAAGGCAGTGTGTACTTTCCGGTATGAGGGATATCCTGCAGAAGTGGAATTTCTCTTTCTTGAAGATGGCAGGATAGAGGCGGAAGTAAGGTGTGGCGGACTGGATATCAATAGGAAACGGAAGTTCCGGCCATACAATATGACAGATGATATTGACTGGCTGCAAGATAATTTGATCTCAACACCGGTCGTGCTGGATTCCTGGGGAGAAGTGAACCTGGTCAGTGCAACAACGATCGAGCCGCATTCCATCCCATGGTTCTTTTTAACGGATGATGATGGGAATATTTTATACGAGGAATGTTGCTCGAAAGGAATAAACGGCGGGATCGTGGTCTGGGATATTTTTATCGAGGATATCGACCGGGACGGCCGCCAGGATATATGGACAGTGGTCTGTGTGGATGAACCTGCCCGTCCCCCGGAAGCCGGAAGGATTGTATGCAGGTTTTATCAGGCGGAGAACGGTTATTTTTATGAGGAGAGGGACTTCGGAGAAGACCTGCCGGAAGAATACCAAGGGGTGTATCGGATCAAGCGTTTTATCCCTTCGGCAGAGTATGAGGAGAACGGCGGGAATGTATTGACGCAGCAGGAAGCCGAAGAGATGCAGGAAAAGGAGTTTGTGATCCAGGCCGATTCTTTTGTATCCTATGACTCGGAGAGGCGGATCGGGACAAGGGATGACCGTGAACCGGTGTCGGAGGAAAGTATGATCAAGGAGTACCGGGACGATAGGCATTCAGTGTATATCTGGAGGCCGGCGGCTTCGGATACCTTGTTACACGGTTCCCAGCCGGATGACAGGCTGCGGGAAGCGGTCGGGGAGGCATATTATAATAAGATCAATGGGGTGTTCACCAACTTTTATCTTGGATGGCAGCAGTTCTACACGTTGGACGGCGGAGAGGAACTGATTATGCATTCCATATTGACCGGACAGGATTTTATCCTGGAAAAGAAGAGAGCAGGAAAATAAAAAAGCAGACATAGAGGTGCAGGTATGAACAGAAAAACAACATTGGATATCACTATCGTCTTGTCCGGCATCACCGGCATGATATTATCTTATGCTTATCTGGAAGATCCTGTGAAAAGACAGGCCAGTCTTGCTGTGCTCGGCATAGTATCGCTTGTTTTCTTTCTGCTGGCAGCGGCAGACAGGGAACGGACTGGACAGGCAGAAGACCGCAGGGCCGGCCGGGAAGGGATATCCGAACTCCTTCTCCTGGGGGAGGAAGACAACATAACAGACATATGGGATATCTATGGGAAGACATCCATCGTCTTTGGCAGGGATGAAGGGGAGAACCAGGTAGACGTGGACCTGAAGAATACAGATTATGCAGGCACTGTAGATAAGGAGCACGCCGTCATGAATTTCAGCGGCGGCAGCTGGTACATAGAAGACCTGGAAAGTGAGAACGGGACGAGGATACGGCGGAGCGGGGAAGATAAGGCTTATAAGATATCCTTTAGGGAACCCTGCCGGGTAGGGAAGGGCGACGTCATCTATCTGGGACTGGCGCCGCTTAAGATACAGTGAATGCCCGGGTAAAGCCGGGAAAGCGGGACAGAAGAGGAAAGGAACGGGAGAGACACATGAGCAACTTGATCAGATGCCAGAACGGGCATATGTTTTCCAGCAGGCGGTACGGGACGGTATGCCCCTACTGCAACATCGAGACAGCCACCAGGGAGAAGAAGGAGACAGGACAGACGGAGATCGAAGTGGAGGAGGCGCTGTTCTTACAGGAAGAGCATCCGGTATGCGGCTGGATCGTCTGCATCGAGGGAGCCAGGAAAGGGAAAGACTATAAGGTCATGGCGGGGAAGAACTTCGTGGGCAGGGCGGACGACATGGATATCCAGATCCTGGGGGACAATAAGATCTCCAGGCGGAACCACTGCGTCATCGTCTATGACGCCAAGCAGGGGCAGACGGTGCTCCTGCCAGGGGACAGCAACGGCCTCGTCTATTTAAACGATGAGGCGGTCTATGTGCCGACGGGGCTGAACATCTATGACGTGATCGAGCTGGGGGAGAGCAAGTTCCTGTACATCCCCTTCTGTGGGGAACATTTCAAGTGGGAGTAGGCGGAGGGAGCGGTATGTCATTGGCGGAAGGTACACTTTTTATTCTTTATCTCTTGATCCTGCTCCTGGCTGCGCTCCGTTTCCTTGGAGGGAAAAAAGGGCGGGTGAGCCAGCGGTTACAGGCGGGCAGGGCGATGACGGTGGGGGACAGGCAGATCCAGGAGGATGCCTGTGGCATCTGCCAGAGCGCGGACGCTTTCCTGGCGGTGCTGGCGGACGGCATGGGCAGGCACTACGGCGGCAGGGTATCCTCCCGGACGGCGGTGGATACGATAAAGGACATGTTCCTGCACTACCGGCGGAGCGAAGCTCCGGCCTATTTCTTCCGGAGGGCCTTCCACCAGATGAACAGGGCCATCCTGGAACAGCTGGATGACGGCAGGGGCGGCGCCAGCGTGGGGGCGGTGCTGATCCGGGACGGCAGCCTGTACTATGCGGTGGCCGGCAACGTGAGGATCGCAGTGCTGCGCAGGGGGAGCCTGATCCCGGTATCCTCCGGCCATACCATAGACGTCCTGGCAGGGGACAGATTCGTGGAGGGCAGGATCACAAGGGAACAGGCCCTCAGGATGCTGGAGGATACGCGTCTGTATAACTATGTGGGACAGGACGGCTTCCGGGAGATCGAGTTTGTTGACAAGCCCATAAAGCTCAAGGATAAGGATATCGTGGCCCTGATGAGTGACGGCCTCTATGAGGGGCTGGAATGGCGGGTCATAGAGGAGGTACTCTCCGGTAAGGGGAAATGCCAGCAGAAAGCCTGTGACATCGTGGAGCTGATCAATGCGGACAGCCGGAAAGGGAAGGATAATGGGGGCATCGTACTGGTCGAGGTGGCATCATGAGGAGAGATAACAGCAGCTTCAAGACCGCCTTCCTGTCGGAGGCAGGCAGCAGGCTTAAGAACAATGATTATTTTGGCTTCGTGGAGCTGGACGGCTATGCCTGTTACGTGGTGGCCGACGGCATCACGCATATGCACGGTTCCGAGAGCGCCAGGACGGCGATAGAGGCAGTGATCAATGCATTCCAGGAAGAGCCGGGCATCAGCAGGCGGAAGCTGCGGGGTTACCTGCGCAGGGCAAACAGGGAGCTGCTCCATGCGAAAGGCCGTGAGAGGCTGAAGGCATCGGTCACCGTGGTGGTGACGGATTACCGGAAGTGCCGCTACGGCTATGCCGGCAACACCAGATTCCGACTGTACAGGAACGGGAAGAAGATCCGCGCTTCCTTCGACATGTCCAAAGGGCAGGACCTGGTGAAGGAAGAGAGGATCAGCCAGGACAGGCTGGCGCGGCATGAAGAGCGGAACAACCTGTATTCCTTTTTCGGGGATAAGTCCTACCACCCTTACCTCTCCGGGAAGATCAGGCTGCAGGAGGGTGACATCATCACCCTGTATACCCGTGGCATCTGGGAGAACGTGGACGAGGGGGAGCTGGAGGACGTATTCGCGGAAGCGGGAGACGAGCCTGCCGAAGAATGTGACAAGGTGGAGGACCTGCTGCTCTCCAGACAGCCGGAGGACCTGGAGGACTATACCTTTGCCGCCATCTACGTGGACAAGGTGTTCCAGGACCCGAAACGGAAGAAGCGGATCAGGAAGGCGGTCCTCATCACAGTGGTCGTGACGGCCGTCATCCTGGGGATCTGCCTGGCAGTCTTTTTCTGGCGCCGGGCCAGGGCGCGCAAGAGGACGGACATGGAGCAGCATTTCTCGGATATGGGGGACTACATAGAGGACGATAACTTCATCCGTGCCAAAGAGGAATGTGACAAGGCCCTGGAACTGGCCGGGGAGCTCGGCGATGAGGAAGCGGAAGGGGATTACCGCAGTTTCCTGCGCTTGCTGGAGGCGGTCATAAACGCGGATGATGCCTACGATGCCGGCGATCACAGCGGGGCAAGGGAGGCCTACCTGTCTGCCCGGGCCAGATCCCGGTATGCGGATAATGCGGGGATGGGCCATATCGAGAAGAGGCTCTCGCAGATAGGGGACTATGAGCAGGTCTTTGACAGCATCGCCATGGGGGACAGGCTGTCGGAGCTTGGCAGCTATGAGCTTGCGGAAGAGAAGTACCTGGAAGCGAAGGCAAAGGCCGCGGCCATCTATTTCACGGAAGGGAGGCAGCAGGCGCTGGACGCATTGGATGCGCTCTATGAGGCGTGGGACGCTTCACTGGAAGAGACACAGGAGGAACAGGATGCGCTGGCGGCGGCACAGGCCTCGGCGGCGGAACTGGTGAAGCAGGGGGATGCTGCCAGTGCGGAGAAGGACTATGACGGCGCGCTGGTATATTACCTGATCGCCCAGGAGAAATACGGTGAACTGGATGATACCGCACAGATCGCCCTCCTGAACCGGAAGATCAGCACGCTCAATGAGAAGAAGGCGGAAGTGGAGGCGCGGATGGAGGAGGCCCGGGCGCTGGAAGAGCAGGCGCGGAAGTTCGAGGAAGAGAAGGACTATGAACAGGCCAAAGCCCAGTACCAGTACGCCAAAGCCGTCTATACGGAGATCGGCCAGGACAACAAGGCCAATGAAGTGCAGGGCAAGATCGATATCCTGGAGACCAAGACCGCGAAGCAGGAGAAGGAGCAGGCTGCGGCGGAGAAGGAAGAACAGGCGGAGAAAGAGGCACAGGAGAAGAAGGAGAAGGAAGAGAAGGAAGCACAGGAGAAGAAGGAGAAAGAAGAACAGGAAGCGAAGGAGAAGGAAGCCAGGGAGCGGGCGGAACTGGAGCGTCTGGTGCGGGAAGAAGTGGAACGTCAGAAGAAGGAAGAAGAGAAGGGAAACGGAAGTGTGAGCGGGAACAGTATCAATGGTGGATGAGAAGAGATTTGACTATGATAAGTACATACAGGAACGCCTGCGGGAGATCGACGACCTGGACGAACGCAGGGAGGCAAAGGTGCTGCTGGCGGAAGGCCTGGGCAGGATGATGGCATGGTCGGAAGGGCGCTATGCTGCTCTGGAGGAGCGGGTGCAGCGGGAGCTGGAAGCGCCCTGGCGGCCCTTCCATACCTACACCACCATCATAGGACGGGAGGACTATGACCCCATCAACAGCTTCTGGGCGCCGCTGTGCATGGAAGACCTGCAGGCGGGCCCGGGGCAGGGCGGCCGCGAGACCGTGTACCTGGCGGCGGACGACGCTGCCTGCAGGGCGTTCCTGCAGGCGGGCGTGGTAGAGGCACAGGATGCGCGGACCGGACAGCCCGTCAGGCTCACGGTACGGCGGCCGTCCAGATACCGGGCCTGCCTGGAGCAGCTCTACGCCCTGTTCTCCGGGAACCATGTGCCGTGGCAGACGGTCCATCTGGGACATCTGGAGCGTTTCTTTGACCTGTTCCCGGAAGGAGAAGGGGACGGGGAGACAGGGACGGGCAGCCGCAGGGTATATCATTTCCCGGAGGAACGGTGGGACGGCTGCATCCGGCAGGGGATGGTGCCGCTGTGGAACATCCGGCAGATCCCGGTCCGTTCGCGGGAGTTCCGGATGCCCTGTATCGACGAGGCGTTCTATGAGCATGCCTTCTACCTGCCGGAAGAAAAGGGACAGACGGACGGTTATCTGGCGCAGGCCGGGGACGAGATCCTGTCGATCCGTTATGAGAAGGATAAGATCGTCCTGAAGACAAGGCGGGATACACTAGAGGATATCTCTGTCTGCAGGCTCTGCCAGGCCGGACCGGAACCTTCTGCCGGTTACCGGTATCCCGTACTGACGAACCACAGGCCGGACAGCCTGGCAGCCAGGTACCTGCAGATGAGCGGCCGTTTCCTCCAGACTCCGGCGGAGCTTGGCCGCAAGGTGCAGGAGTTTGCAGGCAGTTACAGAATGGAGATGGCCGGCTTTGAGATCCTGGAGAAGGCGGAGGAAGGCTTCCTGTCCGGGGACATGAACGGGTTCACCGGCGCCAGGGTGTTCACGGATGACAGGCGGAAGGTACTGCTCATACGTCTGCGGCAGGCAGGGGGATATGAGGATGGCTACCTGCTCGGGGCGCAGGTAAGGTACATGCTGTCACAGCTCCAGATGGAGTTTCTGGAATACCGGTGTATGGGTGTGGTGATTAAATGAACGATATGTTGGTAAAGACAATCGAAGAGATTGTCAGAAATGCAAAAAAAGTATATGAAGAAAGTGTTGCAAATTTGCCATTAGTAGAGAAGGCGACGGTTTGCTGTACTTCTTCTGATCCTGAGGATGCTGTTTTGAAAGTACACAAAAATGTAAAAACGCGTAATCAATATAATGGAGCAGAAGGATTAAATGAGTCAGATATAAAGCTTCAACCGGAAACCTTTGGGATGTGCAACTGCTCAGGGGAAGAATGCGTTCCGGATATACTATATTCAAGGTGGGAGAATTGCGATGAAACCCATGCCATTAATGGAAAAGCAGGGGTTACAAAGGATTCGTATATGGTATGCGCTAATGGCGGACTTATCGTTCCGGTAACGGACGGACAAACTGCGGAAACGTGGTTAGCAAATAACGGTGATGATCTCGAATATGAAGATTACTTAGCTTATCTGGGATTCCCACAAGTATACATATATTATCTGCTCGATTTGCATGCGGAATATCCTAATTGGGAATTTGAGCCGGTTTTTACTAATGTTGATTTTGAGGAGTTTGTACAATATCAGATGAAGAATAATACGAAATGTGCTGATATCAATGATAATGTAAAATATTGCGGCGTGAGTAAATATCCTTATGAAACCAGCTCCCGATATCGTGTTGTTGATGAGACTGCATTGAGGTATTTAATGCATCCGGGAAGAGTTTTAATATCTGAGGATTATATGTTACAATTTTTAAAGGCGGATCAGATATTGCCTCAGGATTATGCGGCATCAGCAACAAAGAAGATTCTAAGCGGAAAAAGGGATATCGGAGCAGAAGTGGAACGTGCGATTCTTAATTCTACAAGTTGTTTTAACCCTGTTTTGATGTCAACTATATACAGACAGGAAAATGGACCAGCTGGTGAAGACTATCAAGGAGCTAAAATATATAATTTGTTCAATATAGGTGCGAATACAGGAAGGGAAGATTCCAAAAAATATGCTTTTGAACATAACTGGTTTACAGCAGAAGACTGTATCAAAGGAAGCGACGACATATTTCAAAAGTATCTGGATAGGGGACAGAATACATTATATGCAATGGACTGGCATTATCAAGGATATGCAGACGGTACGGGCGTTAGACAATATGCTACTTTGGTAAATGACGCAGATAATAAAGCGGGTAATTTGAAAAGTGGAATTCCATATGAAACACTGAATCAAGACTTAAAACTTTCTATTCCTGTCTATAATGACCTCCCGCAATATCCAATAGAAGACTTAAGAAAGTATTTTGAATAATATGTCATGACGAAAAAGAGGTGAGTAAAATGAATACATTCAAAAAGCCTGTTTTGTTAATACTGGGAATGCTGCTTCTTATTTTTATTCTGTGGAGTTTTACAAAGACAATGAAAGAACCAGACGATACAGATGCAGTGAAAACAGAAGCAGAAACCATACAGAACATTGACAAAAAAAAAGAAAAGCATGTGAACGGAGGATCTCAGCCTTCATCAGTGGAGGCCGGTCTTGATCTGCAGGAAACGCAGGCAGAATCCTTTGAGATCACTGATATCATATGGGGTGAAGAATATTATGTGGCTTTATGCAGTGATGGTAATATCCGGCAATGGCATGTTTCAGAAGAGAAAGAAAAGGCTGTCAGAGTAGGTGGCATTGAGAATGCAGCAAAGATCATGACCGTGGGAGAGGGCCGGGCATTCTATGCAGTGACTGATGACGGGGCATTGTATATGTGGGGCGAGAATGATTATATTGATGTCCATAATAATGGGAAGTGGGGAGACGAACGACAGAATATATATGAAGACTATGCAGTCAATGTGCTACCGACAAAAGAGTTTGCTCTGATAGATGCCACCGATAGGCAGGTTTTTGCGATAGACCGAGAGGGGGAGCTTTATTCATGGGGAGATGATGGATATATGTTCTTTTATAATTCGGACAAGGAATTATATCATCTGGACTATGAACAGGTAAAAGGAACTGCAAGAATCTTTCCTGGTGCTTACATTTTCCATTACATGATCAGGGAGGATGGATCTGTATATTCTCTTATGAGTCGGGATACATATTTTTACAGTGGTAATCTCCCTTGGATTTATCCGGGTATCAGCAGGAGAAACACCATACCATGGAATGGAATTGATTTTATACAGGTCAGTATAGGAGGAGGCAGATTATATCTATACGAATTAGGAGAAACAGATATCGAACAGATCGCTGCTGATGAGTATACAGTATTTCTGTATGGAGAGGACGGGGTACTGCGTTACTGGGACAGTAACAAGATTAGATATCATGACTTTGTGGAAGCAGTTTACAGACCAAGTGGGTGTGAAGAGGGCGGCCCATGGGTAGATGTCAATGGAGAGTATATAGTAGTAGACATCAACAGCATCTTTGGCAGGCCGAAGGAAGATAAAGTAAGGATCACCGATATGTGTGCCGGGGACGAGAGTGTGCTGTTCCTGATGGAAACAGGTGAAGTTTTTATGAGCAGCTATCAGACTTACGATGGGGATGAAGTGGAATATTGGATCGACAGCACCAATCCCTACCGGACTGCATACACTGCTACAGTAGAACTCGATTTAAAGAAGGTGGCCTTTGCCCCTTTGGAGTGGAAAAACATTGTCAGGCTGAACAGTGATGGAGGAAGCCATTTTACGGCTGTGGACCGGGATGGGAATTACTATGTACTGGATACGGATCAGCCAGTTGGGCAGGAAGGGACAGAGGAAGAAACATACGATGATAAGAACCGTCGAGATGAGTGAGCAGTTGGAAGAGGTAATGGAGGATTTGGCAGAGCAGAGGATTGAAAAGCAAAAAACTGGATATGAAAAGGACAGGATAAAGTTATGGGTAAAGATACAGGAAATGGCAGCCGGCAAAGAGGATGGAAGCATTACTCTTTCTTATTTGAGATCTGGGTATATAACTAAAAAGTATAATTTCTATATGGCATATCATGAGGGGGAATTATTTGTGGAAGAAGAATCTCAGTACAGATATGTAGATATGTCAGGATTTATGGAGGATCTGGAAGAGGATTTTGAGACGATATGCAGGGAGGCAAAGAAAAGATTCATACGTGTGCTGGCAGGGGAAACAGAATATCTTTGGGAATGTTATATGAACAAACTGTACGGAAAATTTGGACAGGTTGTAAAAGCAGCTGTAGACGGTCAGAAGAAGGAAAATGGAGTTGTCTTATATTATGGAGGCTATATGGAGGAACAGAGCATGATCGGTTATGTCTGACGATAAGAGGGGTGCATGAAAATAATGAAATACTATGAGGTAACCGTACACGATAAATACACACCGCCAAATCCCATAGGCTGGTATGGGACATTAGATCCTAAAACACTCTCTTTGAAAGGGATACATGGAATACGGAAACATATCTTATTGCTTGTAGAAGACCATATGCAGATGAGCTTTACGGATGTGATCACTTTTCCATGTTTTATGGTAAGCGCATTGGTCAGGGACGTGATCGGGATGTATGATACAGACATCAGTTTTGCCAGGATCATTTTTTTAGACCGTAAAAATAGAGAAAGTAAAGCTTACTACAGTGTGGATCTACCGATGCTGTATGCTGCAAATGGAGAGAAGAGAGCAATAATGAAAGTGAATAATAAATCTGCTGGAAAAGAGACAGTAGTCATGCGGATGGATCTGATCGAAAGCATTTTAAGGAGGGGTGCGGTCGGGATAGGGCTTAAGGAATATGGGATGGAAGGAGCCGGTAATGTCATATATTGATGAAATAATCCTCCGGAAGAGAGAAGAAAAAAAGAGTGAACAGCATACGTCATTAGATGACGGAATTTATATAGAAGGTGCAGTATTGGAGTTTGAACGCCGCAGGATACTCGAAAAGTTCAGCGTTATGGTACCTGCTGCATGGAGACGTATGCCGGATAAATATGCAAGGATCAAATATCCTTCTGAATTTCGGCCGCAGGAGATCATTACTTCGCCGGATCTGGGTGTAAACTTGGGTTTCACAATATTCCAACAGGAAGTACAAGGGGATACACCGGCCGTTGTAGAGAAGATGCAGATGGTGATCCATAGAGCAAATCCGGATTTCCAGATTTATAAGGGAGGATCTATAGAGAAGGTCGGAGGGGCGTGGTTCGCCTTCCGAAGCCATTCACTTGACAGTGACCTTTATAATATGATGCTGGCGGTAAAAGTAGATGGCTTAAGTATACAGGGGATATTTAACTGTCCTTACCAGGAATGGACCTCATGGAAAAAAGTTACGTTACAGATGTGGGAGACGATCAAGACAGAAAGGAAAGGGTTGTGATGAGAGAAGTCGGGATTGTTGTAGAGCCATTTGTGTTTGTCAGTTATTTGTCAGTAGAATGCGTGAAAGAACTGAATGAACATGGTTATATAAAAATAGGAGGGATGATCAAAGCCGAAAATGTGGCCAGATATCTGGGATATGCGTCGGCGGAGACATGGGTAAAAGTAAAGTTGTTTTCTGATGAGGGGCTGGTCAGAAATTATTTTACAGGCATTCTGACGGGCTTCTATATTGAGAAGGAGGGGGAAGTACATATCTTAAATATCGAAGTCAAAACAGGCTCGTTTTTGCTGGATATCAAAAGACATATACGTTCCTTTCAGACAGAGGGATTTTTATATTCAAAGATGGCTGAAATCTGTGTGAAGGACGAAGGTGCAGAATGTATCATGGAAAAGCCGGTGGATATTCCTGCGGATGGCCTGGTACTCCAATATCAGGAAACAGATTGGGAATTCCTGCGGAGAATGGCATCTTATGCCGGCGTACCCCTTATAGCGATTGACAGTATGCCGGGGAAGAACTGCTGTCTGGGATATCAGGGCAATGGGGCTGTTGCAATGGAAGCAAATGACTACCGGATGGAGCAGGAGAATGAAGAGTTCCTGAAAAGAAGAGCGGAAGGGAACGCAGCGATAGAAGACTATCTGTATTATATAGTAAATTCCAGAGAGGTATATGATCTCGGAGCCAGTGTTATTTTTGCAGGCAGGCAGTGGGTGATTGGCAAGATAGTGAGCAGATTAAAGGGACAGGAGCTTGACCATGAATACTGGCTGGTCAGCCGTGGGAGGGGAGTGTTAAAGCCGATATACAATCATGATCTTATAGGAGTATCTGTGAAGGCACATGTCACGGCGGTAGAAAAGACTGTGGTATGTGTACAGATCGAAGAGGACGAAAATAGAAAAGAGTGTGGGGCAAGATGGTTTGATTATGCAACGATATATTCTACACCGGACGGAACAGGCTGGTATTGTATGCCGGAAACAGGCGATGAAGTGAGATTAGTCGTCCCAGGGTATAAAGAGGCAGAGGCTTATGTGGCAAGCAGCATGCATCTTGGAGAAGCTGGCGGCAGGACGGATCCTGATATCAAGTTTTGGAAAAATAAGCAGAATAAGGAAATAAGATTTACGCCTGACAGTATTGTTCTGACCAATAATGCCGGGAACCAAGTTGAAATATCTGATTCCGCGGGAATCCGGATTGTCAGCGACCGGGGCATAACATTGCAGGCTGGCGGAGATATGGAGATCAAGAGCCATAATGCTGCTGTCAGCATAGATGCGGACAGCGAGATCCTGTTACAGCAGAAAGCTGCCGTTGTCAGGGTGAATGATGAGATTAATATAGCAGGCGGGAAAATCTACATGAACTGACAGAGGCGTGGGAGAATACACGGAATGAAAAACATATACGAGATAAAAGACGGAAATATTTTATTGCAGACAGAAATCCCGATTCTAAAGATACTGGATCTAAGGATAAACTGCCGGGAGAACAAGCATGGAAGGATCGCGGTGAGAGGGATCATTGCACCAGACAGTCAGGACGCAGTCTTAGGAAAAGACTGGACAGATACACCGATCACTGCAGTAAACAAAGCTGCAGATAATAAAGTGATATTTTCGGGTAATATTGAACGAATGGATTGCAGGATGGAAGCAAAGGTTCTGATTATTGTAGTTTATGGCATTGACCATACGGCAGAACTTGACCGAAAAAAAGAAAAATGTTCTTATCAGAAGATTGGAATGAAATACCTGGAAATCTGCCGGAACGTGATGAAGAGATATCAAAACGGAAAGATCATATGGAACATAAAAGAGGATCAGATGATCGGGGAACCGATTCTGCAGTATGAGGAAACAGATTGGCAGTTCCTGATAAGGCTGGGCAGTCATTTACATCAGCCTGTCATAGCGGATAGTGAGTCAGCAGGGAATGATGTGCATATCGGATTGCCGCGGGGGATACAGAGAAAGCAGGGAGAGTATGAGATCTGTAAACTTGGAGTAGATGAAACTTATTACAGAGATGGCTGCTTTGAAGCAGGATGGGCGAAAGGCGATGCTTTTTACATAGAAATAAAAACATTGGAAGATTGGAATATAGGAGACACCTATTTATATAACGGAGACAGCTATAGAGTATATCGAAAAAAGGCAGAATTTATACATGGGGAACTTATGTATTTGTATCGGCTGGGAAAGCAGGGAACATATTACCAAAGGAAAAAATATAATCCCATGCTTCCCGGATGCAGATTAGAAGGAACGATCCGCGGGGTACAGGAAGAATCCGTGTACATACAGCTTGATATTGATCAGGAGGAGCGGGCGGAATATCTTTGGCAATGGGCGCCTGAAACCAATAACCTGTCTTATTGCATGCCTGAAATTGGCACAAAAGCAACATTATACTTTGCCACTGCAGAAGAGCAAGAAGGCAGGGTGATATGCGCTGTAGTTCATAACTGTCAGATGGACAGGTATATTAATCCGCAGCAGAGAGAATTTATTACGGCTTGTGGTAAGAAGATTGGGTTGTATGAAAACAAATTTTTTCTGGAAGGAAGAGACAGGGCTTCTTACTGGGAAATCCTCGACGAAACAGGTATGAATCTGCATACTTGCCATGACTGTATACTGAATGCAGAAGGGGAGATAAATTGCATAGCAAAGAAGGTTTCTGTACGGTCACCAGTAGAACTTGTATGTATGACACGACAAGCTAATATTGAATTGTGCAGGGACATCAATCTCTATGCAGTAAATGGAGTCAATACGGTTGGATTGGGTGAGACGAGTGCAGTGAAATCTAAAGAAACAGAGCACAGTGCGTACAACGATATGGATGAGCATTGGGAACAATCTTTTACAGCTTTGGCGGCAGTTCCGGCATTAAATCACAAACAGGATCAGGAAGCAGAAGCTATATCAGATCTTTGTGTCAGTGGTGCAATCCCACAGGTAGCTACGGGACCGGCGGTAGTTGCATTGTCGCAGGTCATGGAAGGAACCAAGGCGAATGAGAGTACTTTCCCAAATGTATTTAAAGCTATGGGAGCATATACGGTAAAGGGCGGTTATGCAGTTCCGAGAGAGAAGACATAACAGAAGAAATGGATGAAGGCAGTTTGAATTTCTAATATAGGAGAAGTGTATGGGAGACAAAGAAAAAGAATCAGCGGCATATGATGAGCAAAGCGTTATAAATGCGATACAGCAATCTTATAAACTTGTTGAGGGAAATGATTCTCAAGTAGTGGAGAAAGCGTTTGTGTTCTGTAATCGTGCAGTATCGCTTATGAATACAGTAAGGGTGTATATTTCTGCTGAACATAATAATGAAAGAAATGGGGCAGCTGGATTAAGAGAGTCTGATATTGAGTTGAATCCAGAATCGTTTGGAGTATGCGAAGTTATATCAGGGAGATGTATGCCGGAAATTGAAGGTAATAAATGGCAAGAATGTGATCAAACACAAAAGATTAATGGCGAGGCAGGCGTTACCATAAATTCATATATGGTATGCCTTAAGGGTGGAATTATTGTACCGATGAACGATGGGCAGAGGATAGGGATTAATAATATTAATCTGAATTCTGAGGAATATGAAAAGATTAAAATCTGGGCAAAAAAATGGAATATTGATGAAAAATTGGTCAGATGGAAAAATTCCGATTTTATATTCTGGCAGATTCATGGAAAAGATGAATTTCTTCATAGTAAAAAAATAGAGTTTATAACTCAATATAGGGATGTTATTAAGGATGCTGCAAAAGTATATGATTTGCCAGAAATTCTAATTGCAGGCGTAGTTTACAATGAGTATGCAGGGGATCCGATGTTTGTCGATGATATAGCATATATGATAAGAAGTTTTGATTGGTGCGGACCTGATTGGATAGACGATAACCTAACAATTACGAGAAATCCGGATCTAACTTCATTTGGAAATGTAAGTATTCATAGGTAATTGTTAAATGTTTTTTGTCTTTGATGTGGATAACTATCCGTATATAAGGAGAAAAAACGAGTTGTTATTCGGAATTATTTCTGAATTGACAGACAATATTGATTTTCAGACATATTTTAATAAGCCTGCACAAGAATTATGAAAACTTGATATTTTTTCAGGCAATTAGCGGTTTGAGGC
>ERZ808046.772-NODE-772-length-20443-cov-3.307964_pt1 | contig 20443 bp, 22 predicted proteins | sample MGYA00380196_ERZ808046 | MGnify/ENA primary metagenome ERZ808046 (study PRJEB31490, sample SAMN06133421) | mouse gut metagenome | isolation source: Z6_2 | host: mice | place: China: Chengdu | collected 2015-05 ...
TACTGATAAACAGATAAATAAATGCTGCTAACGTAAAACAGATAACCCCTATAATGCCGACTGCCACAGTAATTACTACATAAAACATTTTACCTCTTCCAGACATGATGTATCCTCACCTTTCACAGATTTATCTTACACTTAGATTTTATCATACTAACCATAAAAATCCCTTGCAGCAGCCTAACAGATACCTTACTCTTTTGTAAGAGTTGGAATCTCTGATGATCACTGTCCATTGTGCTTGTAATGGTTCAGATAAGCCGAACTGTCACTAGGCGTTACTTTTACAGATTCTTCCATACCTCCTGCAGGTCTTCCACATCTATCTGCTTTTCTATCTGTGTGACAATCTGATCGCTGTTTACATTCATCACCGGGACTTCTGAATAGTCCATCCAGACATAGCAGACAAACAACAATATCCCAATTGCCAGACGGAACATGAAACTTCCCCCCTCTGGTTCTTCCATATCTCCTTTATATAGTTCCCGATAAAGATTCCCATACCGCGGGTGTACTGCCGGAATCCAACTGTCGTCATAAAGTCTCCGTGTCTGTCTTAAAAGCTCCCGTCTTCTTTCCTCTGAATCATTCATAAACAAGTCCCCCTTTACACATAAAACGGCTTATTCAAACAAACTATAAAAAGGACATAAAATATAGTCTGTCTGCTACATTTTATGCCCCTTCGTCTTTCTAAAGAACTCTATTTTCTTTTTATCTGTCCGCCATCTCCTTTGTAATATCCTCCCATGTCACGTTCCGCTCTACCATCAGTACCATCATATGATAGAGGAAGTCTGAAATCTCATATTTGATTTCTTCCGGACTTGGATTCTTTGCGGCAATGACGATTTCCGTTGCTTCTTCACCGATTTTTTTCAAAATCTTGTCAATTCCTTTGTCTAAAAGGTAATTTGTATAAGAGCCATCCTTCGGATGTTCTTTTCTGTCCATAATGGTCTCATATACGCTCTCAAACACCTGAAGCGGATTCTTAGAGTCATAATCCGAACCCGCGATCGGCTGGTAAAAACAGGTCCGGTTGCCCGTATGACAGGCGGCGCCGATTTGTTCTACCTTCGCAAGCAAAGTGTCATTATCACAGTCTGCGGTCAATGATTTCACATACTGGAAATGCCCCGAGGTTTCTCCCTTTATCCAACGTTTTTGACGGCTTCTGCTGAAATATGTCATTTTTCCGGACTTGACTGTATGATTAAAGGCATCTTCATTCATGTATGCCATCATCAATACTTCATTTGTCTTGTAATCCTGTACCACAACCGGAAGCAGTCCATCCGAATTCAGCTTGAATTCGGAGAATTCCATCATGCTTTCAAATGAAGTCATCTTAATCCCCTCATCTGTACAGATTTGTTTAAATGCGTTAAAATCCATATCAAGCTGGCTTACCAAAAGCCCGGATACGCCTTTGACGCTGTCTGATTTCAAAATTTTCAGGATTTCTGCCTGTTCCATCGTATCTGTCAGGACTACGCAGGGGATATCTGTTACATTCAGCACAGAATTCAGATCCAGCCGATGCATGAATATCACCTCAGAAGAATATTCTGCAATCTGATGCTGCCGTTTAAAAAGTCCATCAAAATCATTCAGTGACACCCCGATTTTCCCTTTTCCAAACCTCTTTGACACCTCTTCCAAGATATCATGCGACACTGGTTTGGAAAAGTTCAGGATTGCTCTTTTAGCTCCCGCATACAGATATTTTTTCACATCCTCCAGACTGCGGATATTGCCGCCCGCTACCATCGGGATACTGATTACGCGGCTGATTTTCCGCATCAATTCAATTGTTTCTTCATGCTCTTCAATTGAGTGAGACAAATCAAAAACAATCAGTTCGTCCGCGCCCTCCTCGCTGTAGTGCTTTGCAAGGGCCACCACGTCTTCTGAAATCACCGTGTGGTCGTCAAACCATTGGACTGCTTTCCCGGCATCAATCAAAATACATGGCGTTAATCTTTTATAACTCATTTTCTTACACTCCTTTTACAAGCTGCCCTTTGTAGACCAGACTTCTTTCATACGCGGTTCTTCTCGTGTTGCCATATCCAGCGCCTTGCCAAATGCCTTGAACAATGCCTCCGCCATGTGGTGGTTATTGCCGCAAGTCATGATTTTCAGATGCAGATTCATGGCTGCGCTGTAAGATACGGCATAAAAGAACTCTTGTATCATTTCTGTATCTAGTGCGCCAAGATGCACCGTGGTAAATTCTGCATCATATTTCAGAAATGGACGCCCCGACAGATCAATGGCGCACAAGGCAAGCACTTCGTCCATAGGAAGAAGGAAACTGCCGTAGCGTTTGATACCTGCCTTATTTCCCAGAGCCTTTGCAATTGCTGTTCCCAATACAATTCCTGTATCTTCGATGGTATGGTGGCAGTCGACCTCCAAATCGCCTTTTACCTTGACAATTAAATCAAAGAGTCCATGACGGGCAAATCCGTCCAGCATATGGTCAAAGAACGGAATCCCTGTATCAATCTGATTCTTTCCGTTTCCGTCCAGATTGATACTTAATGTAATGTCTGTTTCTTTTGTCTTTCGTGTACAATTTCCAATCCTGTTTTCCATCGGTATTCCTCCTTTCGCCCTTCTTTATTTCTCAAACCGGACTTTGATTGAATTTGCATGGGCCGTCAGCTGTTCCGCCTCTGCAAACTGCTCAATATCTGTGTGGATTGCTTCAAGCGCTTCTCTTGAATAAGAAATAATGCTGGATTTCTTCAAAAAGTCATCCACAGATAAGGGCGAAAAGAACTTTGCGGTTCCATTGGTCGGTAAGACGTGGTTCGGTCCCGCAAAATAATCTCCCAGCGGTTCACTGCTGTATTCTCCAAGAAAAATCGCTCCCGCATTCCGTATTTTCGTCATCACATGATATGGGTCTTTCGTCATGATTTCCAAATGCTCAGAGGCAATCTCGTTTGCCGCATCAATAGCCTCTTCCAATGTCTCTGCAACAAGAATATGTCCGTAATTGTCCAATGATTTCTGCATGATTTCCCCACGGGATAACCCAGCGATGAATCTGTCCGTCTCATCGGATACTTTTTCTGCCAGTTCCATGCTTGTCGTTACAAGTATGGCTGACGCCAGTTCATCATGTTCTGCCTGTGACAATAAATCAGCCGCTACATAACGAGGGTCTGCAGTTTCATCGGCAAGCACCAGGATTTCGCTCGGACCGGCAATGGAATCAATGCTCACATGACCATAAACTGCTTTTTTAGCCAGAGCCACATAAATATTGCCCGGTCCTACGATCTTATCTACCTTAGGAATACTCTCGGTTCCGTAAGCAAGGGCGGCGATAGCTTGAGCGCCGCCGACTTTATAGACTTTGTCAGCGCCGGCCTCTTTTGCTGCAGCCAGTGTTGTCGGATTGATTTTTCCGTCTTTCCCCGGCGGTGTTACCATAATGATTTCATCTACTCCGGCAACTTTGGCGGGCATGATATTCATCAGCACAGAAGACGGATATACCGCTTTCCCTCCCGGCACATAGACACCGACTCTTTGAAGTGCCGTCACCTTCTGACCAAGCATCGTACCATCCGGCTTGCTGTCAAACCAGCTATACTGCATTTGTTTTGCATGATAAGATTCAATATTTTCCAAAGCCTTACGGATAATACGAAGCAAATTCTCATCTATCAGATCATAGGCTTCTTTGATTTCTTCTTCTGTCACCTGAATGGTCGAAGCATCAATCTTCGCTCCGTCAAACTGCGCCGTATAATCAAAAAGCGCCTGATCTTTCTGCTCCTTGACAGTGTCCAGGATATCCCTCACACTTTTTTCATATTGTTCATAACTATTGGGGCTGCGTTTCAGTAAATCCTCCAACAGATTTTTCTTTGTCTTCTCGTTCAGTTTTTCAATCCGCATGGTCATCCTCCCGTAACAGATTCCGCAAATTGTGAATCAGTTCGTTGATTCTGTCATTTTCCATCCGCATGCTGACTGGGTTGACAATCATCCGTGCAGACAGCGGACATACTTCTTCTAGTACCATCAACCCGTTTTCTTTTAATGTGGATCCTGTTTCCACAATATCTACGATTACTTCAGAAAGCCCTACAATCGGTGCAAGTTCAATAGAACCGTTCATTTTGATGATTTCCACAGTTTGATGTTTTTTATTATAGAAATAGTCTTTTGCTATATTCGGATATTTCGTTGCAACACGAATCAATTCACGGTGCTTTAAAAGCTCTGCCGCATCTTCGTAACCACAGATGCACATCCGGCATTTTCCAAAGCCAAGATCCAATACTTCATGGACTTTACGCCCTTCTTCGACAATCGTATCCTTGCCCACAACTCCGATATCTGCCGCGCCATATTCTACATAAGTCGGTACGTCAGGTCCTTTTGCAAGAAAGAATTTCAATTTCAGTTCTTCATTGACAAAAATCAGCCTTCTGGATTTTTTATCCTTCATTTCCTCGCAGGTGATTCCAAGGCGCTCCAGCATTTCTACTGTTTTATCTGCCAAACGGCCTTTGGTAAGTGCAAATGTCAAATATCTCATACTGTCTCCCCCTCCGGCTTCTTTGTTCTGGCATGAAGCAGTTGTCTCTCTCCGGTTTTCAGATCCACGGCTTCAATAGAATCATCTTCATTCAAGTATAAAAGCCTGTCTGCTTGAATCCGTTTTCCATACTCTTCGTAACAGGATAAATAATCCCCCGTCTTCCGTTTTTCCAACACGATACAGGTTCCCTTTGTACGATAGTCTTTTGCCAGTCCAAAAGCCCATTGCTGTATATCCTCTGTATACACAATGAGTTCCCGATGTCCAGCGTCAACGGCAATTTTCTGACGGCTTAAGGCGCTCATCAGCTCATCCACGATAATCGCAAATCCGATAGACGGGATGCTTTTCCCGAACTTCTCCAGCAAGTGGTCATAACGTCCACCCCGGACAATGGCATCTCCGGTTCCGAATGTATAGGCACGGAAAATAATTCCCGAATAATATCCATAGCTTCCGCACATACTCATATCAAAAGTGACATACCCCTCGGCGCCGTAATGCTTAAGCAGCGCATAAATCTTCTTAAGCCGGTCAATGGCCGCCTGAGCCTCCTTTGCGGATGCAATCAATGCCGCTTTTTTCAGGATCTCTGCGCCGCCAATCAACTCCGGCAGCACACGGAAAGCCTTTTTGACAGAATCGCTGACCTGTTCGCTGTCCAAAACCTCTTCCACGCCAAAATAATTCCGGTTACCAATCAAAGAATAAATTTCTGTCATCCGTTCAGGATCAAGACCGCTCTCATCCAACAGAGTGCGGATGAAATCGACGTGACCGATATTCACCTGAAATTCCTTCAGCCCCGCCTTTTTTAATCCGTCTACCAGCATGGCGATCATTTCTGCGTCGGCTTCGATGGAATCTTCGCCGATCAGTTCTGCCCCAAGCTGGGTATTTTCCTTTAGCCTTCCCTGATAGCTGGAATAATTGATAAAGGTATTCCCGATGTAACACAGACGGATTGGAAAATCTTCATCTTCAAATAAGGTTGCCGCCGCTCTTGCGATAGACGGCGTAATATCAGGCCGCAGAGAAAGCGTATTGCCATCCCTGTCAAAAAACTTATATAGCTCCCGTGAAGAAATTGTCCCAATCTCGTCACGGAACACGTCGAAATATTCAAATGTAGGCGTCTGGATATCCTGATATCCATATAAATGTAACGTATGGTGTAGTTTTTCCTGCACCGTCAGTTTCTTTCTGCATTCTATATTGTAGATATCCCGGACCCCTTCGGGAGTATGTAATCTCTGTTCCATAAAAACACCTTCACTTTATCGTAGTAAATCGCTAAATCATACACAATTATACGAAGTTTTCCCTTCATTGTCAAGAAGGAAGTTTTGTTGTTATGTTGTTACAATTCACAGCCGATTTACACTTGACAAATTTTCGTGCTTATAAGGCTGTGAATTGCAACTTTGCTCTCATGCGTAAAAGCAGCCTGTTAATTTTTATGCGGCTGCGAACAGTGACCTTCTCTGTCATCCAGATCCTTTTGTATGTAATCGAGATAGGGTACATAACAGTTGTTTTTTAACTGCATAAAATAGGACTCTGCCAATTCTTCCATACGGAAGCTCTTACGTCCCCCCTGACACGCTCTTTCCCAGAATACTTTGATTTCCTGGAACCGCATATAATACAGTATATTTCTGGCGCTGTAATAAAGAATCAGAAAAGAAATCCCTCCCTGTTTTTCAAATTTCTCCATAAATATCATCTGATGCTCATGGATATTCTGCAGCGGAAACGTATCTGTACTGCATTCCTTTGCGTCAAAGCAGACAGGTATGCCCTGTACTGTCCCGATATAATCCACAGTACTTATTTTGTCAAAATATGCAAGCGTGATATGCCGCCGTTCTCTATCGATTTTCACCGGAGTAATCGGTGTAGGGATTTTCTGGATCAGGGCAAGCCCCAATTCATCATACCGTTCATTTGTATGATTGATAAATTCCTCCAGAGTGGAACCTCGTAATCCTCTTGAACTCCATGTTGCCATTTTCAGATCCTCATGTATTTATTCATTCCTGCGTCCTTACAGATACGTTTAAACAAATCCGGCGGTTCTGCAAGGAATGTTTTTTCCGATACATTTTTAAGTACACCTTCTTGCTTCGGCATTTCCAGCCGGTAAGCATGCAGAAGCTGGTGATTCAGCCCGTATCGTTCTTGATAAGTATCATTTACCGTACGGCCGCCATATTTATAATCTCCGAAAATCGGATGTCCGATACTTGCCAGATGGGCGCGGATCTGGTGTGTTTTTCCGGTAATCAGATGCACCTTAAGAAGCGTCGCATCTCTTCCAAAAGCAAGCGGACGATATTCGGTTTCAATGGCAGAGCTTCCCGGGACTTCCCCGCTTAGGATCTCCACCTTATTTGTCTTTTCATCTTTATGTAAAAATCCATGGATATGGGCTCCATTTTCCACTCTTCCCACTACCGGACAAAGATAATATTTCGCAAGAGTCCTTTCCTTAAAAAGACGGCTTAATTCCTGCAGGCCAGAAAGGCTTTTCCCGGCCGCCAGAAGCCCGCTTGTATTCCGGTCCAGACGGTTGCAGACGGACGGACGGAATGTCCGTAGTTCTTCCTCGCTGATCTGCCCCGAATGAAGCAGATATCCTATCAGATGTTCTACCGCCGAGACATCTGTTTCTTTTGCTTTCTGAGAGAGCATCCCGACAGGCTTATTGAGAAGAAGGATGTGTTCATCCTCATAAATGATGTCCAGTTTTACTGTTTTCGCAAAAGAACTCTTCCGTACTGCTTTCCCGGAAAATTTCTCAATTGTTTCATCTGACAGAAAAAGCTTCACACAATCGCCTGTATGCAGTTTTTCCTGACCAGTTGCCTTTTTCCCGTTCAACACGATATTTTTCTTGCGGAGCATTTTATAGAGGAAGCTTTTCGGAGCTTCTCTCAAAAATTTTCCAAGATATTTATCCAGACGCTGGCCAGATTCATTTTCCGTAATCTTTCGTTCCTGCATTGTAACTGTCCAATCCTATTATAATGAAATATTCATAATCACATTTGCGATTTTTAACTCATGTGCTTTTTTGTCTTCTTTTTCCACAGCCGCAATATTCTCCAATCCTTCCGCTCTGGCGAGAAAGCCTTTATATTGATTCATCAGCTTTATTGACACATCCTGGAAATGATTCTGTACCAGTATATTTTTTATATGCTTTGCAGCATAGTCCAAATCCACTTTTGCATCTGATGTATATCCAAACACCTTGTCCCCGGAAATCACAATCACATCTATAGGCATGATTTTCTCAGTACTTGTAACAACCAATTCGAACAGCAGATATAGATGAGGACATTTTTCTGTTACTTCTTTCACAAGTTCCGGTTTGACAGAACGATGGGGAATACGTGTAATCACGCCTACAAGCGTTTTGCATGCCGGAAGACAGCCCACAACCGCGACAACCGTCAGCAGATTTTTATTGGAGCCTGTCTGACTGTAGCCCAGAAGGTAGACAGCCGCAACCAACAGAAAATATAAAATTGTACGGAGTATTTCGGCTTTTAGTTTATATTCCAGATATCCGGGAGTACCTTTTTCGCATTTTTTCATTTACTGTCCGTCTCCTTTGCAACCTATAGTAATAGTTCAGCCTTCAGCCGGACTGTTACAAGAATCCAGCCCATAATAAATTCACCTGCGGTAAAAGGGGCTGGATTCTGCCTTCATCACATTTTCTTACTGCTGCATCCCGTTGTCTTTGGCAGGCATGGCGAATTAATTTATATTTGCTGTACTAGTTTCAAAATCAGACTGTGAGGAACAAATTTGGAGGCAATCCGCGCCCCTTTCATGGCAAGTCCATATACAGACACCGCTTTTCCCCTGCGGCTGTCAATCAACGCTCTTCGCACCACAGCCGGAGCCTTTGCCATGGACATCTGTTTCCAGATGTTTTCAATCCTGCCGGAAACATCAAAAAATTCTGTATCCACAGGTCCGGGACAGACGGCTGTCACAACGATGCCTTTGTGCCTTACCTCTTCTCTAAGCGCCCTGCTGAAGCTCAATACATAAGACTTGGTTGCCGCATAGACCGTAAATAAGGGCTGGGGGCAAAAGGCTGCCGCCGATGCCAGATTGATGATTCTGCTTCCTCGTGACATATAAGGCATACAGTAAAATATCATACGGGATAAAGCGATACAGTTCAGATCAATCATCTCGAGTTGTGTATTCTTATCTTCCTTGAGGATTTCTTCCACGCTTCCGCACTTTCCGAAGCCTGCGGCGTTCACAAGCATACGGATGTCCGGCTGTTCTTCTGAAAGCGCCTCCTTCAAGGAAGCATTTACTTTACGTTTCAATAAATCTCCTTCAAAAATACGGAGAGGGACGATGGATACATTCTGTAGTTCCTGTAAACGTTCCGTTCTTCTTGCAATGACCCATATTTCATCCAAAGACCGGTAAAAATACCCAATCTGTTTTACAAATTCTCTTCCCATGCCGGAAGAAGCACCCGTTACAATAGCAATTCTCATATTCTGATCCTCCATCACGCTTTTATGATTTTTAGCAACAGTTCAGCCTTCGGCTGACTGTTACCGGAATCCTGAACTGTTATGATTTTTGACATCTTTTCTGCTTTTATTCCGCGGCGCAGGATTCTTTTTGCTTCTCTTCTTCCTCTGCTCCTGCACTGTTCGTTTTTCACTTACAAACTGCCGCGGACGGATCAGGCATTTCTCATCAAATCCTATCAAATCCTTACGTCCCGCTTTAAGAAGAGCTTCTTTTACCAGTCCATAATTCATCGGATCTCGATACTGGATGAGGGCGCGCTGCATTGCCTTCTCATGGGGATTTTTCGGCACGTACACCTCGGCCATTGTCCGTGGGTCTAAGCCTGTATAATACATACAGGTAGAAATGGTAGAAGGTGTTGGATAAAAATCCTGCACCTGTTCCGGCATATAGCCCATATCCCGGCAGTATTCTGCCAGTTCCACCGCTGCCTTTAAAGTAGACCCCGGGTGGGAAGACATCAGATAAGGAACCAGATACTGCTCCTTCCCGAGTTTCTCATTCATTTTGAAAAACTGCTTTGTAAATGCTTCATATACCCTGTTTTCCGGTTTTCCCATCTTTTCCAGAACCATGTCAGACACGTGTTCCGGCGCTACTTTGAGCTGACCGCTGACATGATAAGTACATAAATCTTTCAAAAAAGCAGATTCCTTTTCCGCCAACAGATAATCAAACCGGATTCCCGAACGGATAAAGACCTTCTTAACTTTCGGAAGTTCCCGCAATTCCTTAAGCAGCCTCACATAGTCACTATGGTCTGCGTTCAGATTTTTGCAAGGTTTTGGAAACAGACACTGCTTCGTCTTACAAACACCTTTTTCCAGCTGTTTTCTACAGGAGGGATGGCGGAAATTCGCAGTCGGTCCTCCCACATCGTGGATATATCCTTTAAAATCTTTCTCATCTGTAAAACTTCTTGCCTCCCTTATCAATGATTCATGGCTTCTTGTCTGTACAATCCGTCCCTGATGGAAGGTCAGGGCGCAGAAATTGCAGCCGCCAAAACACCCTCTGCTGCTTGTCAGGCTGAATCTGATTTCCTCTATCGCCGGAACACCGCCCAGCTTTTTATAAGACGGATGGAACGTCCGCATATAGGGAAGCGCATAGACATCATCCATTTCGAGTGTCGTCAATGGTTTTGCAGGAGGGTTCTGTACTACATACAGATGCTCTGAATAGCGTTCCACCATCCGCTTTCCGGAAAATGGATCTGTGTTGCAGTACTGCGTATAAAAGCTTTCTGCGTATTTCCGCCTGTCTTCTTTTATTGTCTCGAAAGACGGCAGCTCCAAGGCATCGTAAACGATTTCTTTATCTTTCACTTTTACTACGGTTCCGTCAATATAAGTAATGTCCGAAACATCAATTCCCGCATCCAGAGCTTCCGCAATCTCCAGAATAGAATGCTCTCCCATTCCGTAAGAAACGATATCTGCACCGGAATCCAGTAGTATGGAGCGCTTTATTCTATCTGACCAGTAATCATAATGTGCCATACGGCGCAAGCTGGCTTCAATCCCTCCCAGGATTACAGGGGTATGTCTGTAAGTCTGGCGGATTAGATTGCCATAGACGACAGCCGCATAATCAGGACGCTTTCCCATCACGCCGCCAGGGGCATAGGCATCCTTTTTCCTGCGCTTTTTGGACACCGAATAGTGATTGACCATGGAGTCCATATTCCCTGCACTGACGAGGAATCCAAGTCTCGGTTCTCCATACACGGCCACACTGTTTTTATTTTTCCAGTCCGGCTGGGAAATGATTCCCACCCGGTATCCCCGGGATTCCAGCAGGCGGCTGATAATGGCATGCCCAAAAGAGGGATGGTCCACATAGGCGTCCCCGATTACATAAACGAAATCCACTTGATTCCATCCACGTTTTTCCATATCATCCCTGCAGATGGGCAAAAAATCCTGTTTCATCTTTCTCTCCAAATGTATCTATCCAGCCATATACCTGGTGAATAGTTCTTTATGATTTTGTTATCAAACAACTTCTGAATAATGGCTGATATAATAATCAGCAAGCATGCGTTTTTCCTCTTCCTGCGGTTTGGAAAATTCATCATCCACAGCACAGACTGTCATTCCGGCATTTTTTCCTGCCAGAATTCCGTTTGGGATGTCTTCAAATACAAGGCATTTTGACGGCTTGACCTGTAAATCCTCTGCCGCCTTCAGATACACATCCGGTGCAGGCTTTCCCTTTGCCACTTCACAGGCGGTCCGCACGGTGTCAAAATATTCCCGGATATGTAATGCGTCAAGCACCGCTTCTGCCAGTTCTTTTGAATTACTTGTGGCAATGCCCATCAAAATCCCGAGCTCTTTCATACGCTGTAAGAACTCTCCCGCTCCGGGCTTTAACGGCACGCTTGTGCGATACAGCTTAAGTGTCATGTCCTGCCATTCCCGCTGTACCTCTTCAACCGTACAGGTAAGCTGTGGGAAGGTGCTTAAAAAATACCTTGCCGTCTCTGTAAAACTCATGCCTTCAATCTCTTTGTGGAAATTTTCCGGCATCGTCAGGTTATATTTCTTCATATAAATATCATCTACTTTTGGCCACAGCCACATGGAATCTACCAATGAGCCGTCCATATCAAAAATAACTGCTTTTTTTCCTGTCAGCATAACTCTTCAATCTCTTTCTTTGTCAGTTCCCGGTATTCTCCGGTTTTTAGTTTTTCATCCAGCACAAGACTGCCCATGCGCAGACGTTTCAGGTATGCCACTTCCTTACCGCGGGCATGGAACATCCGCTTTATCTGATGGAAACGCCCCTCCCGGATGGTCAGTTCAACCTCAGACCCACATCCGCTTTGTAAGATTACAAGCTCTGCGGGCAGCGTCATCTTCTCATCTCCGATGTCAATCCCTTCTGCAAATGCTTTTACATCTTCTTCTGTAACCTCGCCGTCAATCTCTGCATAATAAGTCTTGTCCACATGTTTCTTCGGTGACAGCAGCCGATGAGCCAGTTTCCCGTCGTTGGTAATCAGAAGAAGCCCCTCGGTATCCTTGTCAAGTCTTCCTACAGGAAATAAATCCTGTCTTTGCCTTCCCTTAATCAAATCTATGACCGTTGTTTCTTTCAGATCCTCTGTTGCAGAAATGATTCCGCCGGGCTTATTCAGCATATAGTATTCGTATTTGGCATAAGCTACAGGATTCCCCTGATACAGGACTTTATCAGATTCTGTATCCACCTTGTGCTCCGGTCTTTTTATGATGATGCCGTTAATCTGAACAAGACCCTTTCCGACTGTTCTTTTCACTTCACTTCTGGTTCCCAGCCCCATTTCTGTCAGATATCTGTCTAATCTCAATTTCATAAAACGGACTCCTTATGACTGCCAGCGCCAGCCGGACAGATATTTATTCTTCAGCGACTGGTTCGCAAGTTTTCCGAATCCCAGAGGATATCCGTCCACGCAGACAAGATACCATCCCTTATCTTTTCGCTCTGTCAGATCTTCTACATCCAGCGTCTCGCCTTTTAAATATCTGATCACGCGGTCGTCTTCTACAGACAGATTCAGTACCTTCTTATAAGTATCTTTGCTCAGACACATTGCCAGCGCCTGACTTGGCTCAAATCGCTTCTTTTTCAATTCTCCCAGCAGAAGCCCCGAACGTAAGAACCGGATGCCTTTTAATTCCGGCAGTCCTTCCGGCATATAGTAGACACGTTCATCGCGGATATCGAGACGGCAAAGGTCTGTAGTCCAAGTCACATCGCGAAAAAAAGCTTCCAGCTCTTCCGGTATCCTTTTCATCGGCTTCACTGCCTTTACACCAGCGTAAGCCCCCATGACACGTTCTGTTTCTCCCTTTTTCAGTAGTGCCAGGTAATGTCCTTCCCCCTTCATACGATGAGGAAAAATACGGACTGTTTTCTCCATATCCCGAATCCCTGCTTTTGTCTCTTGGGGCAGTCCCTTGGCAAAGCCTTCATGGCCTTCCATCTCACAGATTTCAAATTCCGGGAATTGCTCCAGCAGATATTCGATCGTCTGTTCATTTTCCCGAGAATCAAAGGTACAGGTGGAATATAAAAGCATTCCGCCCGGCCGCAGCATTGCCGCTGCCTGTGTGATAATGCTGCGCTGTAATTTAACGAAGAATTCTGGTCCATGCTCTTCCCATGCCTTCACCATCTTTTTTTCCTTACGGAACATCCCTTCACCGGAACATGGCGCATCAATCAGTATTTTATCAAAATATTCCGGGAAGAACTCCATCAGTTTCCCTGGTTCTTCGCTGATCACCATCATATTGCCGATGCCGAACAGTTCCAGATTCTTCAGCAGTCCTCTGGCTCTGGAATTACTGATATCATTGGCAATCAGCACGCCTTCACCTCCGAGCTTTGCACCCAGTTCGGTTGCCTTTCCTCCCGGCGCCGCACATATATCCAGCACCTTATCCCCCGGTTCTACCGGAAGTCTGCTGGCCGGCGTCATAGCGCTTGGCTCCTGTAAATAATACAATCCCGCAAAATAATAGGGATGCTTTGCCGGCTGATATACACTGCCGTCATAATAGAACCCATTCGGAATCCATGGAATGAAAGTAAGCGGCCAGGGTGCAATTTCCAAGAAATCCTCAACAGAGATTTTCTTCGTATTTACCCGAAGCCCATAATGCCTCGGTTCCTCATAGCAGCGAAGATAGTCTTCATATTCCTCTCCAAGGAGCGCTTTCATTTTTTCTTCAAAAGCAATCGGTAAATTCATAGTCAATCCCTCATTTGTTCAAGTCTCACGTTCAGTGTAACTATTCAGCCATAACGGCTCGGATTCACAACTTATGTTGCTTTTCCGCCGCATGGCTGAATAGTTACATTTCAATTTCCGGGATTCCAGATATTTCAGCACCGGATAAGGGTTCACACTGATTTCCTCACCTGTGTCCGTCAGATAGATTCCCAAATGCAGATGCACTGGAAAGTTCCCATTGGTCCCTTCTATCTTGCCATATCCCGTATCGCCCATAAATCCCAGTAAATCTCCTGCTTTCACAGTATCTCCGACATCCAGGTTGGAATAAGAATCCAAATGCGCATAATAAAAATATGCGCCGCCGGGCGCAGTAATCCCAATCCGGTAACCGCCCTGTTCAAGCCATCCTTTGTGCAGGACGACACCATCGGTCATACTGACAACAGGATAAAGCCCACGGACATTTTTCTCAGCCATGATGTCACAGCCCTCGTGTCCCCGCTTTCCGCCATAATTGCGCTCATACATCCAAGAATCCACAAAGCTCACCCCTGCGTTTGCCTTGCCTTCCGGTTCCGGAATCGGAAAATATTCCAGATCGTCCCAGATGGCACGGCAGGCATTTACATATGTCTGCCATTCTTCTTTCTTCTGCCATTTCTGCTTCCGGCTATAAAACGTCTCTTCTGAATAATTTCCCGGCCACCTCTGTTGCCCGAAGTCTGTCTCCAGCCAGTATACGCCGAGAAACTCTCCCGGCTCTTCCTGCTGTAAAATAAAATCCGCCATTTCCTGCGTCACCGGCTGGCTTCGGAATTCAGGTGTTTCTACAATTGTCCCGCATAACAGACTGTAACGGCAAAGTATCCGGATTTCATGGAGTCCGATAGAAATAAAGATGGCTGTCAGGAAAACAGCAGCCAACTGTCTGGATATTTTTTTATACATCAATTTGATTCCCCGGTTCACATTTTCTAAAGTATATGAACCGGGGAACGTCTTATTTACACCGTTTTAAAATTTCTTTTATTGCTTCCCAGATTTTTGCTGCCGAAGCAATTTCCAGACGCTCATTGAAGGAATGTACGTCCATCATATTCGGACCGAAGGAAATGCAGTCCAACTCCGGCTTCTTGCCGCTTAACAGTCCGCACTCCAGTCCTGCGTGTATCTCCGTTACCTCAGGCCGTTTTCCATATACATGCTCAAATGCATCCAATGTAATTTCACGGATTCTGGATTCCGCCTTAAACGTCCATGCAGGATATTCTGAATTAAATTCGTAAGTGCCGCCCAGCGCTTCCGCCAGACACATGAAGCGTTCTTTAAATTCAGCAATCTTTGATGCGATTCCACTTCTTGTCAGGACAATAAAGTCCACGGTGTCCTTCCTCGTTGTAATCACACCCAGATTGTCAGAGGTCTCGACCATGCCTGCAAGATGGCGGCTGTATTCATCTACTCCATTCGGACAGTTTACGATGAACTGCAGCACCTTCTTCATGGCCGCATCAGACATCACTTCAAAAGTACCTTCTTCCAGCACGTTGACTTTGATATCCAATCCAGACTCATCCCCGCCAAATTCTTCTCTCCATTTCGACAGCAGGTCTGCCGCCGCTTCTTTGACTGCTTCCGCATCCTTGGCTATGATTACAGATTTATTTGCAGATGTAATGACGTTGTCCTTGCTTCCGCCGTTGATTTCTATAAGTGCAATGTCTGTCTGTTTGGTCAGATGATATAGAAGACGTCCTGCCAGTTTGTTGGCATTTCCCCTCTGCTTATGGATTTCTACTCCGGAATGCCCGCCTCTTAATCCGCAGATTTCCAATTCCATCTTTACCCCGTCTGAAGAAGCTCTTTCAATCGGAAGAGAATATACAAAACGGAAACCGCCTGCGCATCCTGCTATCAGGACATCTTCCTCCTCAGAGTCCAGATTCATAAGCATCGTTCCCTCAAGCAAAGACAAATCGATGTTCAGCGCACCTGTCATGCCCACTTCTTCGTCAATTGTAAATAAGACTTCAAGCGGCGGGTGCAAAATGTCCTTGCTGTCCAGAACCGTCAGAGCCATTGCTATTGCAATTCCGTTGTCCGCCCCCAATGTGGTATCCTTTGCCTTTACCCATCCATCTTCCACGTAGATTTCTATCGGATCTTTCATAAAATCATGGTTAGAATCCGCTGTCTTCTCACAGACCATATCCAAATGCCCCTGCAGGATTACCGGCTCACTCATTTCATATCCGGCTGTTCCCGGTTTCTTTATGATGACATTGTTCCATTCATCCTGAATCACGAAAAGTCCGCGTTCTCTTGCAAAATCCACACAGTAATCACTGATTGCCTTTGTATTATAGGTCCCCCTCGGAATCTGACTGATTTCTTCAAAAAAATGAAATACTTCCTTTGGTTCAATATTTTCAAAAACTGCCATAATATTACAGCTCCTTTCAATTGTCATGTACCGGCCCAAAATAAGATACTATGTGTAACGGTTCGGCCTATAGGCTGAACCGTTACATGAATCCTGCCCATAATAACACCTACGGTGAGGGAACTGGATTCTCTCCTCAATCACGTTTTCTTACAGGCTTTGCAGTAAGTGCAAAATCCTGGGCTGGACTGTTACGATACTACCATTATATATTTTGTCACAGCGTACATAAAAAATCAACCTATTTCATATATCTTTAATAATAATTTGGTAACTATCCAGGTACCGTCTCTATGAAAAAATATCAGACTTATCTCAGTTTCGGAATTGTATTCTTATTCTTAATTATGCTCATATGCCCAAAAGCTGTGTTCACCGGGGCAAGCGAAGGACTGCTTCTCTGGTTTCAGATTATTCTGCCTACACTGTTTCCCTTTCTGCTTGTAACCAACCTTCTTCTGGCAACGGGAAGTATCAGGTATATCTCATCTGCCTTTGGCAGCGCTCTTTCCCGTCTCTTCAAGGTATCGCAAAACGGCAGTTTTGCAGTTCTCACAGGCTTCTTATGCGGCTATCCGATGGGCGCCAAAACAGCGGCGGATTTAACCGTATCCGGCTACATATCGCAGGAAGAAGGACGATATCTGCTTTCGTTCTGCAACAACACAAGCCCTGTCTTCATCCTGAACTTCCTTGTCTGGAAAACACTAAAGGATGAACGCCTGATGTTTCCTACATTATGTATACTTATGCTCTCTCCTGTCATCGTCAGTTTTTTTACCCGAAAAAAATATCAAAAGCACGGACATTCTTTCACTGAGCCCTCCGATACTTTCTCCAGCCGGAGGCCGGCTTCCAAACAAAGTTTTCATTTCCGGAAAATTGACAGCTCTATTATGGACAGCTTTGAGACGCTTATAAAAGTCGGAGGTTATATCATTCTCTTTTCAGTTATCTTAACTCTTTTTCAAAGCCTGCCTTTTGAGCTTCCTGGCCTTTCCTACGTGCTTCCGTTTCTGGAAGTTACGAATGGAATTGTCATGCTTGCAGCCTCTCCGCTGCCCGTCAATCTATCCTATCCGCTGATTCTCGGTCTGACTGCCTTCGGCGGTCTGTGTTCCGTTGCCCAAACGCAGTGCATGGTACAAAAGGCAGGCTTACCGATTCTGCCTTATATAAAAGAAAAACTGGCAGCCGCCCTGACTGCCAGTATATTAGGTACTCTATATCTGCTGCTTTTCTGAAAAGAAAGCCTTAAAATCATACCATGCCTTCTTCCTGAACATAAGCTTCCTCGTTCTCTGATGGAATTTCCAGCTCCGCACGGTTCGTACGGACAACATCATAACACTCCTGTAAAGAGTTGATCAATCCGTCATACTTCGTTGTGTAACTGTCCAACGTATGCCCGATGATGCTCTCAGCATTTGCCAGCAAATCATCTGTATACTGGATTGCACCTGTGCGGATTGCATTGGCATCCATCGTTGCATTGTCCAGAATCTCCTGCGCCTGTGCAGTTGCCTGTGTCACGATCTCATTTGCCTGTGCATAAGCCTGCTGCATGATTTCATGCTCACTTACCAGTTCATTAGTCTGTACCTGAGCCTCTTCCAGCAATGCATCTGCCTTTGCCTGTGCATCAGCCAGAATCGCATCACGGTTGCTGATAATCTTTTGATATCTCTTAATCTCATCCGGTGTCTTCATCCGGAGTTCCCTTAACAATTCATCCAAATGCTCTTTATTTACAATAATCTTTGTTGTCGACAGCGGCTGGTACTTACAGTCTCTGTCGATATACTCTTCGATTTCCTCAATAATCTGTTCAATACGACTGCTCATTGGTCACACTCTCCTTTTAAATTCATCTTTTCTGTTAATTCCCTTACGACCGCTTTTGGCACAAATTGTGAGATATCTCCTCCAAAAGCTGCTATTTCTTTCACTGTAGTGGAACTCAAATAAGAATATTCAATATTGGTTGTCAGGAAAATAGTTTCCACATTTGGCTCCAGCTTATGATTTGTCTGAGACATCTGTAGTTCATATTCAAAGTCGGTAATCGCCCGAAGTCCTCTGACAATAAACGCTGCATTTATCTGTCTCGCAAAATCAACCAATAATCCATCAAATGGAACAATCATCACATTTGTCAGACTACTAGTCACTTCTTTTAACATTTTAACACGTTCCTCTACAGAAAACAACGGCATTTTTGCATTATTATTTAATACTCCGACAATTAATTCATCTGTAATCGCAGCTGCCCGTCTGATAATATCCAGATGTCCATACGTAACCGGATCGAAACTGCCCGGATAAATTGCTCTTAACATATCTCTTTTTTCCCTTCTCTTCCGATAAAAATATGCTTATTTGTCTTATATAGCTTTTCCTTTATCGTATAAAAACCAAAATCCGGCAGATAAGAAAAATCGGTTTCCTTCGCCGCTTCCACAATGATAACCGTATCCTCATATACTAAACCAGAGCCAGACAGATACTTCAGAACGCTCTTTTCAAGCTCTTGATTATAGGGGGGATCCATAAAAATAAAATCAAAGCTCTTTTCGCCTTCCAGATGGTACAATGCCGTCAGCACATCCTTCGTCAGCGTGACCGCTTTATGGGAGAGATTCGTATACTTTAGATTCTCCTTGACACATGCCATCGCCTTTGGATTTTTCTCTACAAAAACAGCCTCTTTTGCGCCGCGGCTCAAAGCTTCGATGCCAATACCGCCGCTCCCGCTGAACAGATCCAGAAATACGCTTCCGAAGATGGAGGGCGCAATCATATTGAACAGCGTTTCCTTAATACGGTCTGTAGTCGGTCTCGTATCTAAACCGTCTAATGTCTTTAATTGTAATCTTTTTGCGCTTCCTGCGATTACTCTCATAAAAATGCCTTCCTTATTTCCATTATAACATGTGATTGTGAATATTAATTAAGATTTTAGCAGAAAAAGGCACTTGGGTCAATTCCCAAGTGCCTTTTCCGACTCTTGAATTCCAGAAAAACATGCAGCTTACTTACCAGCCATCTGTTTCTCCTGCTGTTCAATCATCTTCTTAACCATATATCCGCCAACAGAACCATTCTGTTTGGATGTCAGGTCTCCGTTGTAGCCGTCTGTAAGCGGTACTCCTAACTCACTTGCTACCTCGTATTTGAATTTGTCCAGTGCGCCCTTTGCCTCAGGTACGGCTGCGCGGTTTGATGAACGACTTGCCATTTTGCATTTCCTCCTTTTGCATTTTAACAGTTTGTTTACTGTTTTCTTGTGTTGTAACATATTTCTTCCGGCCGCATCTGTATGTAATCTGCCGCGGTTGATGCAGCCGGTTATCACACATCTGCTTTCGGTTTGTTATGTTACACTGATAGTATATGAAAGAAATGTTCTTTTACTCTGGAAATTACTGGCTGTTTTTCACTTCATATTTTATAATGTTTTTTCCAATTCCATATCGGACAAAACATGTTCCAGAGCAGCCTTCAGAGCCTGATGCCCTGCCTGAAAAAGTTCCGGATCGTCCGCAAGAATTTCATCCGCCGCCTCGCCGGCCTGCTTTAACACTTCCGAATCCTGAAATACATCTGCCAGTTTAAAATCCAGGACCCCGCTTTGCCGGATTCCGAACAAATCTCCCGGACCCCGCAGACGTAAGTCTTCACTTGCGATATAAAATCCATCGTTGGATTTATTCAATATTTCCAGACGTTCCTTCGTTTCTTTCGACTTGGAAGCGCTCATGAAGATACAATAAGACTGATATTTTCCTCTTCCCACGCGGCCTCTGAGCTGGTGAAGCTGGGCAAGTCCGAAACGCTCTGCGTTTTCAATCATCATTACAGTAGCGTTTGGCACGTCAATTCCGACCTCAATTACCGTCGTTGAGACAAGTATGTGGATTTCCCTTCTGCTAAAGGCTTCCATAACCTCATCTTTTTGTGCCTGTTTCATTTTTCCATGCAGACACCGTACCCGGATTTCCATGCCCATCGCTTCCTGAAGTGTTTCTGTATAATCTGTCACGTTTTCTACTTCCAGATTTTCACTCTCTTCTACCATTGGACAGATTACATAACAATGTCTGCCTTCTGC
>ERZ808046.774-NODE-774-length-20413-cov-15.152292_pt1 | contig 20413 bp, 19 predicted proteins | sample MGYA00380196_ERZ808046 | MGnify/ENA primary metagenome ERZ808046 (study PRJEB31490, sample SAMN06133421) | mouse gut metagenome | isolation source: Z6_2 | host: mice | place: China: Chengdu | collected 2015-05 ...
CTCACCCCAGCGGTTTGGTGCCGCGGCATCTGGCGCAGGACCTTTCACGAGCGCAACGGCCCATTTCCGGAACCCATCAACCATGGAGCATCCATAGGCAGCGGAGACCGTGCTGTCGCCAGATGCGTCCGCATTGATGATCTCCTGGATGGAAAAGACGCTGTACTGCTTGCGCTCGGCAATAAAATACGGACGCATCGTCATAGTGCGCCCACAGCCGCATTTAAAGCGCGGTGACATAAACGTATACTTATGGTCGGAAATAATAACGCCGCGCTTGCGGGAATACCAGTATTCCATGGGTTCCCCACAATGCGGACATGGCGGTTTTTCCTGCGTAAGGTCATCCCATGTGTAGGAAATTACGGCTGTTTTGGCATTGAAAACAGGTGTGGATTTTGTTATAGTATCCATGGTTAGCAGACCAATCCATGTGCAGCAACTTTGGACGGGAGTTGCACATGGGTTTCCTTTCTAAACAGATTCTCCTTAAATGATATCAGAATCTGTTTGGCATGTACATGAATAAAATAAAAAATCCAACCCTTTTATTGGCTTGGATCCGTACAGATTCGGTGTTTAAGAAAAAAAGTTTGGATATGAAAGGAGTTTGTATGTGCCTGGCGATTGATGAATTAATTGAAGATGGGAAAACAGAGGGGAAAGAAGAAGGAAGAGTAGAAGGAAGAGCAGAGGCCGTCCTTGATCTTTTAAGGGCGTTGGGTACGGTGGCAGAGGAACTTCAGAAGCTTATTTTGTCCCAAAGTGAGACAAAGGTATTGCAAAACTGGCTTTATATGGCCGCCAAATCTGCAAGTATAGAGGAATTTAAGCAGAAAGCCAACTTAAATATATAGAATTTATCCTATAAGGCAGACGTCCGATGTGAAAAACTGAACGAAAATTGTCCTATAAACAAGCTTAATGTCTATTTTCGTCCGGTTTTCCCCGCCCCGTGAACTGTTACTATGAGTCAGGATAAACGAGTAAAAAATGCAAAGAAATGGTTGACAGGGAAAGAAAAATGTAGTAAAATTTATCCTGTTGAGTGAGGGACGGGTGATTGGAACCGCTCAGTGTGCGTCAGTAGCTCAGCTGGATAGAGCATACGGCTACGGACCGTAGTGTCGGGAGTTCGAATCTTCTCTGGCGCGCTAAAAAGCTTCAAGGTGAAAAGCCTTGGAGTTTTTTCTTTTATAGGGAAACCTTGTTGCGTTCCTGTATAAAAAAGTAAGACAGGAAAAGGTTTTTCCCATGAAAAAAGTACTTCGTGCATGGATGTACACTGTACGCATAAGTGGAATATGCCATTATCATTTTCGTATAATAGTACTTACATTACCAATCTTTTTAATAATGGGATTTTTCTGATAAAAAGAACACATCCCAGGCTGATAAACAGGACAGTAAGGGAATAGACAATATTGCCTGGAATATTGCTGATAATTTCAAATTTCCTTATGTACGGTTTAAGAAGCTGGTTAAACAAAACATGGATAAAATAAATGCCTAATGTATTTGAAGAAATTGTGTATATAACCTTTCTAAATAGATTATCTTTTCCTTTATATCTTGAGCAAAGAGAAAATATACAAAAAACGTTAATAAAGGTAAACAGGGTATCATAGCCGTTCCAGACCACATCCCAAAAATTATTTTGTACAAAAGACAGAGCAATTCCCACAGAAAAAAGACCCAGCATTGATAATAGAATGATTACAATATTGCCCCATATTTTATTTAAGAACTTAAGTTTATCTTTCCATGCATTCGCTGTCCCGCCAATACAAAAATATACAAAAGAGTATCCGTAAATTCCACGGAAAAGGTTAAAACCGTTAAACCAGTTAATTGAATAAACGGTATTCTTCGATAAAAGTAAATGTGCAACGATTGAAACTGAGATGTTGATAAGTACGTTCCCGAAAGTCAGAATTGCAGCAACGATTGTGAAGAAATAAAATACATCACGCCTGCTATCGTAAACACATTTTATTAGAGGGAATAATAAGTATATTACAATTAATGCCTGCATATACCAGAGATGATTGATCCATCCTTGCTTCCAGTTCCAGACACCAATTAAAAACTCCTTAACGGTTAAAAATTCGTTCTTTATGAACATTAGAATAAATAAATCAATGCCTCCCCAAAGACCAGTAAGAATGGTAAGCCTGACAATTTTAACAATATGTTTTTTTAAGTCAAATTCATGATTCAAAAGCAGAAAGCCGTTTGCAAAAAAGAACAGAGGAACACAGCAACTTAATATTGTTCTGAAATAATACCTTATAAAAAATACTACTTCATTGTCTTGTAAAAAATTATAATTGTAGTTCGTACCATGATAAGCAAGTACGAAAAAAATCGCTATGCTTTCTAACAAATCAATGAAGAACAGTCTGGTCTGTCTGTCTGTCTGTCTGTCTGTCTGTCTGTCAAATTTTGCCGCTTGTATCGCATCCTGTCAACCCCTTTTTTGATTTTTTTGCTTATTTTTGTCATTATGCAATAAGTGTTGCTACAAGTCAAGTGATTTTTATACTTTTTATTACTGTTTCATAACGTAGCGAGGAAATGAATTTTACTAATTGACAGGAATAAGCTTACGTGTATGAATATATTCGCAGAATATCTCTCAATCTCTCAGGCACCCTTGATTTCACAGAAAAAATGCCGTATAATTCCAACGGAAAAGTACTATGAATTGTGGGACAGCTTCTCAATAGAAGGTCATCATGGGGGCTTTACAAGTATATGTCCATGAAATGACATGGTTTTGCGGTTAGGGTACGAGGAGGGAGAAAACATGAGGGAGGGGAGAGTACGATGAAGGAGAAAATAATCTGTTTTTTTAAACAGGAAACAGTGTTATGTGTGGCGTTTGCCCTTGCCATCGTTTCCATGCTTTTTGTCCATCCGGACAAAGAATACATAGGCTACGTGGATTTTCGGACGCTGGCCATCCTGTTCTGTCTGATGAGTGTTATGGCCGGACTGCAAAAGAGCGGGGTATTCCAGTATGTTGCCCGGGAACTTTTGGGCAGGGTGCACAAAGCATGGCAGCTGGTGCTGATTCTTGTCCTGCTCTGCTTCTTCTCCAGTATGCTGGTCACAAATGATGTGGCTCTCATTACTTTTGTACCTTTTACTCTCATTGCTCTGGGTATGATCGGGCCGGAAGGAAAAAGACAGCTGGTTATTCCTGTTGTGGTCTTACAGACCATCGCCGCAAATCTTGGCAGTATGCTGACACCCATTGGGAATCCCCAGAATCTGTATCTGTATGGCAGAGCCGGACTCTCTCTGGGCGATTTTTTTAAGCTGATGCTGCCCTATGCGGCAGCGGCGCTTTTGCTTGCCTCTGCCTGGAGTCTGATTGCGGCCCGGGCCTGCCGCGGGCCGGTACAGGTTACTTTTCCGGGAAAGGCAAAGCTTTCCGGGAATAAGGTTCATCTGGCTGTCTATGCCGCCCTTTTTGTACTTGCTTTGTTTACGGTAGCCAGAGTGATTCCTTATGGAATAATGCTTGGTGTGACTGCCATTGCCCTGCTGCTGACAGACAGAAGTATTTTTGGCCGGGTGGATTACAGTCTGCTTCTGACGTTCATTGGATTCTTTCTTTTCATCGGCAATATTGGGAGACTCCCGGCGTTTTCCCATGTATTGCAGCAGATTGTCTCTGGTCATGAAATTCTGGTCGGTGTTGCCGCAAGCCAGGTTATCAGCAATGTCCCGGCTGCGCTTTTACTGTCCGGTTTTACAGAGGATTTGTCCGCTCTGATCATCGGAGTAAACCTAGGCGGGCTCGGGACTCTGATTGCGTCCATGGCCAGCCTGATTTCCTACAAACTTATCGTGAGGGAAGAAAGTCAGAGGAAGGGGGCGTACTTTCGGTATTTTACAGTGGCGAATGTCTGTTTCCTGGTAATTTTGCTGGTGCTTACGCTGATTTTCTGAGAGAGATATTTTGCTGCGGATTGTCTGGCGTGCAGTCAGCAGACACTTTATAAAGTTTTACCAGCCAGCTAAAGGCATTGTGGTCAATGCCTTTAAGAGTTTATTGTTCAGCCTTCCATATGTTCGCTTCCTTCAAAAGATGGTCAATCAATTCCTGCTTTCCGTCGGTATAGCTTTTCCGGTCTTCTGAAAACCGGGAGGCCAGTTTTTGTTTGCAATGGTCATACATCATGGCTTTTTCAGGAAAAGCATTTAGATAATCGCGAAAGTTGATATAATTATTCCATGCTGTTCCATTCCATTCAACTACATGAATATGGTGTGTCCGTATATCCGTTTCAAAATCACCGGTTACAAACAGTAGTTGTCCCTCAACATCTTCTCCACGGAAAAGAAAACCATTTTGTTCGAGTAATTCAACAGAAGATAAAATGTCATTCAAATGATAAACGCCAGCGACAATATCAATAATTGGTTTTGCATGGATAGAAGGAACGGCGGTGCTCCCAATGTGCTGAATGTCAATGGCAGTGTTTAATAAAAGCACCTTTAGGTTCTTAATTGTTTTTTCTGCAATTTCACACCATTCGTCCTGATGCTCCATCAGTTTTACAGTACCTCTTTTTAATCCTATTGTCATATCTTCTCCTTAACAAGTTTGTTTTGAGTACTCTGTTTTATCATAGGGGGAGTAAATACCTTTTCTGACTATTCCGTATGCATCCCCCGGAGGGCTTATGGCAAACGGCAAATATTTTTGTCGTTTGCCATAAGTCTACCACAATTCCGGGGGTTTGGAAACAACCGTAACAGTTACAGTTCACGGCAAAAGGTTTCCGGCGGGATTACTTTACGGAACAGGGAAAATCTGCTATGATAGAAATATGAAAAAGTCGTAGCGGTTCAGTGGTCTGTGCAGAGCCTGCCCTGGCAAAGCGGGGGCGCTTTATGTGCTGACTGTAAGAATAGATGACAGATAAAAGCTAAAAGATGAAAGAAAGGTATGAAATAAGGAAAAGGAATGGAGAGGACAAAGATGGGGGAGAGAATCAGAAGAATGTCCGGATGGCTTTCGGCGTTTCTGGTTATGGTTCTGATATTATTGTCAGTGTCCGGGTGCGGGAGCGGACAGGGTACGGGAGATATACCGGTAAGAACGGAGGAAACGCATGTCCTGTTGCCCGGTGAAAGCCAGGCGGCCGTCCAGGGGGCAGACAATGCAGGATACCCAGGTGTGGATGCACTGCCTTCTGGTGAGATTCAGACATCTGTCAGGGAAGAAGGTACTACGGAGAGTTCGGACAGGAATACTTTTGCGGACTCCGGGACGGAGACCTGGGCGGCTCCCGTGATGGAGGAATCGGAGGCCCGCGGGCCAGAAAACTCAGGGATTCTCAGGATAGAGGAGCCGGAGGTCTCCGCCACAGAGGAATCGGGGAACTCTGGGGCAGAGGAATCAGCGGACACAGGGCTTATGGTTGAGGAAGGGGAGTCCTATACCTCAAAAGAAGAAGTGGCCTTATATCTGCACCTTTTTGAAGAGCTTCCCTCTAACTTTATAACAAAAAAAGAAGCAGAGGCTCTTGGATGGAAAAAGGAACCGGGGGAAGCAGGGGAGCTTCAGAATGTGGCTCCGGGAAAGAGTATCGGCGGCGACCGGTTCGGAAATTATGAAAAGCTTCTGCCGGAGAAAAAGGGCAGGAAGTATTTTGAATGTGATATTAACTATGTGAAGGGAAAACGGGGAGCGGAACGGATTATCTATTCCAATGATGGCCTGGTTTTCTATACCGGAGATCACTATAAGACGTTTGAGAAATTGTATTAGAGTGGTGACAGTTCGTAACAGTTCAAGGGTTATCTGAATTGTTACGACAGCTCTGCGTCTTCACTGTGCGGCCCGTATGAAAACGGCAGTAGTCCAAAAGAGCAGTAAAGAGGAATGAAATGATGAAAAAGATCGTATTAGATTTTGGGACATGCAGTACAAAAAAGGAGATTCATGCATATCTGAAAGAACAGTTTGGATTTCCTGATTATTATGGGGAGAATTTAGATGCCCTGTATGACTGCCTGACAGATCTTGCGGAGGATGTGAAAATCTGCTTTGAGGAAAATGGCGAAGATGCCTGCTGCAAAGAGGCACAGGAACCAAAGGAAGAAAAGGAATCCGGGGAAGCAAAGGAAGTTCCGGAATTTAAGGAATCAAAGAGAATGGCTGACGAAAAAATACGGCAGTACCTGAAGAAAGTGAGATGGGTGATAGGAGATGCAGCAGAGGAAAACAGCCACCTTTACTTATAATTTTATCCGGACAAAGAGACGGACCATGTCTTTAAATGTTGCGGAGGATGGAACGATCACGGTCCGGGCGCCTTACGGGATGACGGTGAAAACGGCGGATGCGTTTGTAGAGGGACACAGGGAGTGGATCCTGTCCAGAATTCAGGCATATGAAAGGTTAAAAGAAGAACGGCCGGTCTATTCAGAGGAGGAGCGGGCGGCCGGACGGGAGCGGGCCAGGAAGAGGCTGGAAGAAAGATGCCGGTTTTACGCAAAGCGGATGGGCGTTTCTTATGGTCATATCACGGTAAGAGAGCAGAAAACACGATGGGGAAGCTGCAGTGCGAAAGGAAATCTGAACTTTAACTGGAAGTTAATTCTGATGCCGGAGGAGATCCTTGATTATCTTGTGGTCCATGAGCTGGCGCACCGGATTGAGATGAACCACAGCCCGGCGTTCTGGCGTGTGGTGGAACGGGAGATCCCGGATTACAGGGAACGGAGAATGTGGCTGAAGAAGAATGGAGCGAAATATTAGTAAGGGAACGGATATCGCCGGTACTTAGGACCACAGCAGATGATTTTTTAATGAAGATTTTCGACTTAAGGCGTTTTGACCACAGCAGAAAGGGAAAGGAACAAAAGAGGCATGCAGCAGGAGGAAAAAAAGGAAATCTGGATGGTGCAGACGAAGCGGGCGGATTTTGAAGGGCTCTCGAAAAAGCTGGGAGTCAGTCCGGTTTCAGTCCGCATCATGAGAAACCGCGGCATGGAGACAGAAGAGGAGATGCACAGATACCTTTACGGAACCATAGGAGAGCTTTATGATCCGACTCTGATGAAAAATATGGGGAAGGCCGTAGAGATCCTTATAAAAAAGCTGAATGAGGGGAAAAAAATACGGATCATCGGAGATTATGATATTGATGGCGTATGTTCGGTTTATCTGCTTTTTACAGGCCTGCGCCGCGTATCCCTGGAGCTGACAGGGAGAGAAGGGACGGTTGATTATGAGATCCCGGATCGGATTAAGGACGGGTATGGGATCAATGAATCCATAATCCGTAAGGCGGCCGCGGACGGGATTGATACCATTATTACCTGTGACAATGGAATCGCGGCCGCGAAGGAAGTTGCCCTTGCGAAGGATTGCGGGATGACAGTGATTGTGACCGACCATCACGAGGTACCGACGGGCGGGAGCGGTCAGATTCTTCCGCCGGCGGATGCGGTAGTAAATCCGAAGCAGGAAGGGGATTCTTATCCGTTTCGGGAAATCTGCGGGGCTGTGGTGGCCTATAAACTTTTAAAAAAACTCTATGAAACAGCAGGGATTCCCATAAAGGAATGGGAGGAGCTTCTGGAATTTGCGGCCATTGCCACAGTTGGAGATGTGATGAAGCTTCAGGACGAAAACCGGCTGATTGTAAAGTATGGACTTAAGCGGATGGGCCGGACGATGAACCTGGGGCTCAGAAAGCTTGTGGAGAAGGCAGACCTGGATCTGGAAGCTTTAAGCGCCTACCATATTGGTTTTGTGATTGGCCCCTGTCTCAACGCCGGAGGAAGGCTTCAGACAGCGAAAGTGGCATTGAATCTGCTCCTTTCCAATGAGGAAGAGGAGGCGGACCGTCTGGCGGATGAGCTTAAGGCCTTAAATGATCTGCGAAAGGACATGACAAAAAAGGGCGAGGAAGAGGCCATCCGGCAGGTGGAGGAAAAATACAGGATGCATAAGGTTCTGGTGGTGTTTCTTCCGGACTGTCATGAGTCATTGGCAGGAATCATAGCAGGGAGGCTGCGGGAGCATTTTCATAAACCATCCATCGTTCTCACCAGAGGAGAAGATATGGTGAAAGGTTCCGGCCGTTCCATTGAGCAGTATCATATGTTTAATGCCCTCTCGAAGGTGGCGGATTTACTTCCGAAATTCGGCGGGCATCCCATGGCGGCGGGACTTTCCATTGAGGAAAGAAATATTGAAGAATTCCGGCGGCGGCTGAATGAGGATGCGGCTCTGACAGAAAAAGATTTTATCCCGAAAATATGGATTGATGTGCCCATGCCGCTTGAATATATCAGCGAGGGACTGGTGGAGGAATTAAAGTGTCTGGAGCCCTTTGGTCAGGGAAATGAAAAACCCCAGTTCGCCCAGAAAGACCTTATGATACGGAGGGTGAGGGTGCTGGGAAAAAACAAAAATCTGGTAAAGTTAAGCCTGGTGACGGAGAGCGGCTTTTCCATGGAGGGACTTCTCTTTACGGATGGAGATGATTTCTTACAAAAACAGGCAGGCAGACAGAAGATTGACATCGTGTATTATCCGGATGTGAATGAGTACAATGGTACAAGAACTCTGCAGGCTGTAATAAAAAATTATATATTAAAATGAAGGAGGACGTCATAATGGTTAATGAAGTGATGGAACTTATCGAAGGGTATGACAGGGAAGTCGGTGCAGCGATTAAAGCGGAATGCGCCAGGCAGCGAAGGAATCTGGAACTGATTGCATCTGAGAATATTGTTTCCGAGCCGGTTATGATGGCGATGGGAACGGTTCTCACCAACAAGTATGCGGAAGGCTATTCCGGAAAACGGTACTACGGCGGCTGCGAGTGTGTGGATGTGGTGGAAACACTGGCCATTGAGAGAGCAAAAAAACTTTTTGGCTGTGATTATGCCAATGTTCAGCCCCATTCCGGCGCACAGGCCAATATGGCTGTCTTCATTGCAATGTTAAAACCCGGCGATACGGTTATGGGCATGAATCTGGATCACGGCGGACATCTCACCCACGGAAGTCCGGTGAACTTTTCAGGTCTGTATTTCAACATTGTTCCTTATGGTGTCAACGATGAGGGCTATATTGACTATGAGGAGCTGGAGAAAAAGGCAATGGAAGCAAAGCCAAAGTTAATCATTGCAGGCGCCAGCGCATATTGCCGTACCATTGATTTTAAACGGTTCCGTGAGATTGCCGATAAGTGCGGCGCAAATCTGATGGTGGATATGGCACATATTGCCGGCCTTGTGGCAGCCGGACTTCATCCAAGCCCGATTCCCTATGCGGACGTGGTAACTACCACAACCCATAAGACTTTAAGAGGCCCCAGAGGAGGCATGATACTGGCGAACAAAGAGGCGAATGAAAAGTTTAACTTTAATAAGGCCATCTTCCCGGGAAGCCAGGGAGGTCCTCTTGAGCATGTGATCGCCGGAAAAGCTGTTTGTTTCGGCGAGGCGCTGAAGCCAGAATTTAAAGTTTATCAGGAGCAGGTATTAAAGAATGCCAAAGCCCTTGCAGCAGCGCTGGAGAAAGAGGGATTCCATGTCCTTACAGGCGGTACGGACAACCATTTAATGCTCCTTGACCTGCGCGGCATGGATATCTCCGGAAAAGAGCTCCAGAATCGCTGTGATGAAGTGTATATCACCCTTAACAAGAATACGGTTCCCAATGACCCGAGAAGTCCCTTTGTGACCTCCGGCGTCCGCATCGGTACTCCGGCGGTTACTTCCAGAGGACTGGTGGAAAGTGATATGGAAAAGATTGCCCACCTGATCTGGCTGGCGGCCACAGACTTTGAAAACAAAGCGGATGAAATCCGCGGTGCCGTGACAGAAATCTGTGAGAAATATCCGCTGTATGAATAGCGACACATAGCCGGTCACAGTTCGGATACCTTCTGAACTGTGACGGCAGCAGTACATAATTTCCCTCTCATCTTCATAAACTGGCAACAGAAAAAAGAGGATGGGAGGGGCTTTTTTGTTTGAAGAAAAAACCATTGCTGAAACCATAAATATTTTAAATTCCGGGGACGGCAGAGGGCTTTCCATAAAAGAAGTAAAAAAAAGACGGCAGGCCTGCGGTCCCAATGAGCTTTTGGAAGAGAAGGGACCAGGCCTTCCTGCACGTTTTGCGTCACAGTTCATGGATCCGCTGATTTATATTCTGCTGGCGGCAGGGGTGATCTCTGTCTTTCTGGGAGAGGCGGGGGATGCCTGTATTATTGCGGCTGTGGTGCTGCTCAATGGGGCCGTGGGGGTCATTCAGGAAGGAAAGGCGCAAAAAGCCCTGGATGCCCTGAAAAAGATGACAAAATTTAAAGCTTTCGTGATCCGGGACGGCGTGGAGCAGGAAATTGATGCCGCCGGGCTGGTCCCGGGCGATCTGGTGGTTCTGGATGCCGGAAGACAGGTTCCGGCAGATCTGAGGCTTATTGTTACAGAGAACATGAAGATCGAAGAATCCGCGCTCACCGGAGAGTCGGTACCTGTGGAAAAGGATGCCCGGTTTACAGCGAAAAAAAGCCTTCCGGTGGGAGACCGGAAAAACATGGCCTATATGTCCACCAATGTGACGGCCGGACGCGGGCAGGGAATTGTTGTGGCCACGGGAATGGATACGGAAATCGGAAAGATTGCAAAGATGATTCATGAGGCGCCTCAGGAGACCACGCCCTTACAGAAGCGCCTGGGAGAACTGGGAGGGATTTTAAGCATCCTGGCGGTAACGCTTTGCGGCATCCTGTTTTTTGTGGCAGTGCTTCAGAAAAGAGATGTGGGGGAGATGCTTATCACAGCCATTTCGCTGGCAGTGGCAGCGGTTCCCGAGGGGCTGCCGGCGGTGGTGACCATTGTGCTGGCGCTTTCCGTATCCAGAATGGTAAGGGTAAATACCATTGTGCGGCGGCTTCCGTCGGTAGAGACTCTGGGGGCCGTCAGTGTGGTGTGTTCCGATAAAACGGGAACCCTTACACAGAATAAAATGACTGTGGAAGAGTTTCTGGATGCGGGAGAGCTTTTGATGCAAAGAGGAAATAAGGAGGAGCTGTATCATGCTTTCCTTTTGTGCAATGATGGAAAGCTTACGAAAAAAGGCCCTTTAGGGGACCCTACGGAGCTTGCTCTTTTGGAATATGGAAGGAAAATGCAGATGGAGGCTTCTGCGCTGGAGAAGGAATTTCCAAGGGTCATGGAAAATCCCTTTGATTCCGGAAGAAAGATGATGACCACGGTGCATAAAACAGGGAATGGATTAATTTCCTATACAAAAGGTGCGCCGGATATTATTTTGTCCCGGTGCAGCAGGTATCTGGCGGGAACAGAAGTGAAAGAACTGGGGGCAGGACAAAAAAAGCGGATTGCAAAGCAGATTGACGTCCTTTCAGGAAAGGCCCTGAGAGTTTTGGGAGCGGCAATGTCTGATGGAGACGGGCGGGAAGAAAGAGACATGGTTTTTCTGGGACTGGCGGCCATGGCAGATCCGCCGCGGCCGGAGGCATCACGGGCAGTTTCGATGTTTCAGAAGGCGCATGTCCGGACGGTGATGATCACAGGGGACCATAAGGATACAGCGTTTGCCATTGCGAGAAAGCTTGGCATTGCCTCGCGTGAGTCTCAGTGCATGAGCGGGGAAGAGCTTGACCGGGCAGATGAGGAAGAGCTTAAGGAGCGGGCAGAGCAGGTTTCCGTGTTTGCCAGGGTTTCCTCTGACCACAAGGTCCGCATTGTAAAGGCTTTAAAGGCGTCGGGAAAGATTGTGGCCATGACAGGCGACGGAGTCAATGATGCTCCATCCTTAAAGGCTGCGGATGTGGGAATTGCCATGGGTCAGTGTGGCACTGATGTGGCAAAGCAGGCCGCTGATATGATTCTCACAGATGATAATTTTGCCACCATAGAAAAGGCCATGGAAGAGGGAAGAGGAATTTATGAAAACATCAGAAAATCCGTGATTTTTCTCCTCTCATCTAACTTCGGGGAAATTATGACCATGTTTACAGCCATCATTCTTTCTCTTCCATCTCCTTTAAAGGCAAGCCACATTTTATGGATTAACCTGATTACGGATTCCCTTCCGGCACTGGCGCTGGGAACAGATGCAAATGACGGGGAAGCGCTTATGAAGGAGCCGCCCAGGAAGTCCACAGAAAGTCTGTTTTCCCGAGGCGGTTTAGCGTGCACGGTTTTTTATGGATTTCTTATTGCCATCATCAGTCTGACGGCCTTTTTGAAGCTTCCGGTAAGTCTGCTGGCCCATGAGGGAATGGCTGTCACTATAAAGAATCTGGCCATGATCTTATCGGACACCAGAATTCTGGCCCATTGCCAGACCTATGCATTTACAGTTCTGGGGCTTGCACAGCTTTTCCATGCCGTTGGAATGCGGAATGTGGAAAAATCTGTCTTTCGGATGCGGCATCTGGAAAATAAACTGATGGTTGCCGCGGTTGTGACCGGCGTATTTCTTCAGGTTATGGTGACGGAAGTTCCCCAGCTGGTGGCAGTGTTTCAGACAGCAGCTCTTACAGGCGGGGAGTGGGGAGAGCTTTTGATTCTCGCGGCGGCGCCCATGGCGGCCCATGAACTTTTGATATTTTTAAACAAGCTTCATAAGTCCAAGGATTATCAGGATGATTCCGCTGTATTTTGAAAAGTCCACGCCGGACCAGAAGCTGGCTTTTTTTCCCAGAAAGCAGCCTCCAAGAACAGAGGAAAGCCCCAGGGCCAGGGACAAAGTGATAAGTATGGGGAAGGAACTTCCGGAAAGTCCTGCCCCCAGTCCGGCAGCCGCATTGTCCAGAGATAGAGCGATTCCCAGGAAAAAGGCCTCAGAAGAAGACAGAACCTCGGGTTCCTTTTGGTTGGCATGGCTGGCGGTATCCTTCGTGGGCTTTGCTGTGAGTTTGGAGAAGCCCAGAAGAATTAACAGGCAGACGCTTAAAAAGGAAGGAATCTCCATGGGAAGAAAAGGCTTAAGAAGAGAGCCGGAAATCAGGGAAACGGATAAAATTCCAGAGGAAAGGGCTGCCATAATGAGAGCTGAGACCAGAGGGATTTTCACATTCCCGGCTCCATAGACAAAACCGGCAGTGAAGGCATCCGCACATAAGGCGATGGACAGAAACAGCAGGGACGAAAAATCACTCATTTTTCACCATGTATGCATGTTAAACGGTTATAATATCATATTTTTTGGAAAAAATTTTGTGACAGGTATTCCCAAGGGGGAAAAAAATTGGTAAAATAATGTAATAGTGCAAGGCTGAACTGTTACAGAATAGTTTCAGTTCGGGATTATGGGAATACATTAGGAGGAATGTATGAAAAAGATACTAAAGGAGTTCCGGGCATTTGCCATTCAGGGAAATATGATTGATATGGCAGTTGGTATGATTATCGGTGCAGCTTTCAAGGATCTGGTAAACTCACTGGTTGGTGATCTGGTGATGCCCATTATCAGCCTTTTTGTCGGTAAAATGGACTTCAGCAACCTGTTTATTTCTTTAAACGGGGAGCATTACGCGACACTTGCGGACGCGCAGGCTGCAAATGCCGCAACGATCAACTATGGACTGTTCATTACAGAGATAATCAACTTTGTAATTATGGCGTTTGTTATTTTTATGGTGGTGAAGCAGATTGGCAAATTGAAGGCGGCGCTGTCGCCCAAAAAGAATGTTCCTGCTGTTCCCGCCGAGCCAACGGAGAAGGTTTGTCCGTACTGTAAGTCCAAAATTGATATTCATGCCACAAGATGCCCCCATTGTACGTCTGAGCTGACAGAGCAGGGGATTTAAGGAACATGGAGGTCCTCGAGAAAGGCGTAAAGGGACGCTTTATCGGGGGCTTTTATTTCGGGGAAAGGTTTGAGGACCGGGATTTTATTACAGGAACTGTATTCCGTGAAGCTGGGAGGAAAGACTGTGAAAAGGAATATCATGTTGGTGCTGGAATATGACGGCACCAGATATGACGGCTGGCAGAAGCAGGGAAATACGGAAAACACCATTCAGGCGAAGATTGAGGCTGTCCTTTCAAAATGGAATCAAAGTACCGTTGAGGTTCATGGATCCGGACGTACAGACGCGGGGGTCCATGCGAGAAGGCAGACGGCCAATTTCCACATAGATCAGGAACTTTGTCCAATATCCGGAATGGCCATGGAATATTTAAACCGGTATCTTCCGGAGGATATCCGTGTGGTGGAAGAGAGGGAGGTTCCTCAAAGGTTCCACAGCAGGCTTTCAGCCGACAGAAAGACGTATGCCTACTATGTGGAGACTTCGGATAAGAAGCAGGTGTTTGAGCGAAAATATGTGTATGGGCTGGGACAGGATCTGAATCTTCGGGCGATGGAGCAGGCGGCCGGATATCTGGTGGGTCAGCACGATTTTAAGAGCTTCTGCGCTAACAGGAAAATGAAAAAGAGCACAGTCCGGCGGCTGGATTCCGTTGAGATAAAAAGGGACGGGACCAAGGTGGTTATTACTTATACGGGAAATGGCTTTTTGTATCATATGGTGCGGATTATGACCGGGACGCTTTTGGAAGTGGGGCTTGGGAAGCGGGATCCCGGGGAAATGGTAAAAATTTTAAATGAAAAGGACCGTAAGGCGGCCGGAATAACAGTGCCGCCAGAGGGACTGTTCCTCATGAATGTGGAGTATGACTGGGATAAAATCACAGGGACGGAAGGGGAATGATATGAGCGGACAAAATACAAAGCTTGAAGAGGAGCCAAAACAGGAGAAAAAAACATCGAAGCACAGGGAAGCCGGGTATGACAGAGAAGGGAAACCATCGGCGGGCGCCCTTAAATCATGGCTTTTGTGGGCGGGACTGGCTATTTTTATCTGTCTGGCGGTGGTCTGCATTCTGGCGGTGGTTTTCTCCGGGCAAAACAGAAAAGAAGCAGCCATTCTGGAAGTGGATTCGGATATTGTTATGAAATTTACTTTGAACCGCAAAGGGACGGTTCTTAATGTGCAGAGAGGTGACAGGAGACTTTTGAAGACGGACCTGGAGGAGTGCTGCCAGGAAATTCTGGTTCTTTGTCTGGAAAATGGCTGGCTGGAGGAAAAGGAAGGCGTTGTATTTACCATAGAAGCCTGTGGAGAAGGAGTACGGCTCAATGCAGAACGTATGGCTGAGGACATTTGCGTTTATGTAGATGCATTATTGAAGAAAAAGCAGGCCAAGGGAACTGTGTATGTGGGAGTTTTGGCTGAGGACGCCAGGATCCGGTCTCTTGCAATGGAAAACGGCTGTACCCTTTCCAAGGCGGCGCTGGCGGCAGATCTTGTGGACGAAAATATCAGACTGAAAACAGCCGATGAGAAGCGGCTTTGCAGTCTTTCCATGGGAGAGCTGTCTGCTGAAATCCTGGAACAGAAGTATAATACTTCATTTTCCATGGTAACGGCCGGAAAGATTTACCAGAAAAAGGCATCAGAAACGGTGAGGGTAACAGAAGGGAAAGAAGAGGAGACATCAGAAAACCTGTCAGAAGCGGAGCAGGAAGGAACCGGGAGCCTGACGGGATCCCACATGGGAGCCGAGTCCGGTGACAGGGAAGATAGCGGACAGGCACAGACAGAGGAGGCAGTGGAAACACAACCTGAAGGAGAAGAAGACGCAGAGAACAGGCGGGAGGAAGAGAACGAGGAAATCCCGGCTGAGACCGGGGCTGTACCTGAGACCAGTGTACAGGAATCTTCTGTGAAACCGCCGACAGAGTCGGTCACAGAGTCCGTGGAAACTGCTGTTTCCGAGACATCAGTACCTGAAACCGCTGCCCCGGAGACAACAGTTCCATCACCTTTGGAAACTCCGGCTCCTGAAACAACACCTCCGGCTGCCATTGTCCCCGAGACAACAGTTCCGGAGCCCACAGTTCCGGAAACCAGCAAGCCATCCGCCTATTATCCTTCAGGCCCAATGGGTCCGGGTTTTGAGACAGAGCCCACATCTACGGATGCAGTAATTCAGCAAGTGGTTCCTCTGTCTCCGGAAAGCGACTAAAAAATGTAAAAAAACTATTGACGAATCTGGCCTGTCGGGATATAATACACCTGTTGGTTCGATGGGCTATCGCCAAATGGTAAGGCAACGGACTCTGACTCCGTCATTTTCAAGGTTCGAATCCTTGTAGCCCAGTAAAAGATGGAATCCCTTAAATCAGGGGTTCCTTTTTTGTCTTATAGGAAAGACCTTGTCACGCGAAAGCATGAAAGCCTTTTCCTATAAGACAAAACGCTCCGCGGGGATGCACACGATGTGCAGAGGAAGGCTGTTTTAGCGGCCGCACATCGGCGCACAAAGCGGACAAGCCCCTCATGAGTGAGGGGGTGGGGAGCTGCAGGCTTGCCCGCTTTGCTCTATATTATTGTTTACGGGAACTGTAACCTTTTGTGGTAACAATGATAGTCTGAACGGCAATCTCTTGTGCAGCAGGAAAGTGTGTTCCTTTACATAAAAAGTGTTGACAACCCTGCTGCCTGGGAATAGAATTAATTTAAAATCAACAAATTATTGGACATAAAGAAAAACTATTTGTTAAGTTTGCACAGGATTCTGCGTTTCCGGTGATTTGTGTAAAGGAGAGAGAATTTATGATTGATACCATTGCTGTAAAAGCCATTGACCAGAATGCTGAGGTGCTTACCGGACTGGCCAAGAAGATCTGGGAGAATCCGGAGACAGCCTTTAACGAAGTAAAGGCCTGTGAATGGACCGCCGGGGTGCTTAAAAATGCCGGATTTCAGGTGGAAATCGGTTATGTGGGTATGCCTACCGCTATCCGGGCCACATGGGGCAAGGGCCATCCGGTGATTGGCTTCCTTGGGGAGTACGACGCTCTGCCGGGATTGAGCCAGAAAGTAAGTACGGAAAAGGAACCTGTAACGCCCGGTGCACCCGGTCAGGGCTGCGGTCATAATCTTCTGGGAGTTGCCTGCCTGGGAGCAGCCCTGGGAATGAAGGCCGAACTGGAGGCCACAGGAAAAGAGGGAACGGTTGTATTTTACGGATGTCCGGCTGAGGAAGTTCTTACCGGAAAAGCATTTATGGCACGGGAAGGAGCGTTCACGGATCTGGATGCAGCCTTTTCCTGGCATGGCGCCACCACAAATCATGTGACCCTTGGCACTATGACCGGATTAAACAGCGCCGTGTTCCATTTCCATGGAATTACAGCCCATGCCGGGGGAGATCCCCACAATGGACGTTCCGCCCTGGATGCTGTTGAGTTAATGAATGTGGGGGCCAATTATCTGCGGGAGCATGTAACCAGCGATGTGCGGATCCATTATGTGATAAAGGAAGGCGGAACGGCACCCAATATTGTGCCGGATAATGCCAGCGTCTGGTATTATGTGCGGGCCATGAGCCGTGAGGCCGTGGAAGATACTTACAGACGCCTTGTGCTGGTCGCCGAGGGCGCAGCCCATATGACCGAGACCAAACTGGAAATCGAATTTATGGGCGGCTGCTATAACACTTTAAATCCGGTGATGCTGTCCACCCTGACCCACGATGTGATGGAACAGATTGCAAAACCTGAATGGACGGAGGAGGAAAAGGCGTTTGCCGAGACCTTAAACGGAAAGAGCCAGCAGTATGAAGCCGTGAAGGCCGCAGGCGTTCTTGAGAACGGCCCCTTATGTACTTTTGTTTCCCCGGTACTCTACGAGGACGGCTATGGTTCCACGGATGTGGGTGATGTACAGCATATCGTTCCCTGTGTACAGGTCATGACGGCCACCTGCAATCTGGCGGCGCCCGGACACAGCTGGCAGATTACAGCCTGTGCGGGAATGAGCATCGGCATGAAGGGCATGCTTTTTGGCTCCAAAGTCATGGCGGCCGCGGCCATGAAGCTGGTGGATGATCCGAAGCTTGTGGAAGAGGCAAAAGAGGAATTTAAAAAACAGATGAACGGAAAAGTTTATAAGTGCCCCATTCCGAAGGAAGTCCCGATTCCCAAGCCCCAGAAATAAGCCGAAAAATACTGTTCGTGGGGGCATCTTCTTGTCCGTCATAGGACGGACAAGAAGCATCGGGAATCCGCTTGATGTGGAAAACAGGGCGAGAACTGCCTTACAAGCGAGCTTGACGTCTGTTTTTGCCTGATTTTCCCCGCCCCGCGAATTGTAACGAGGGAAATAAAAATAAAAAAGTACTTGACGAAACTGTGAAATGTGAGTATAATATAATTCGCAGTCAGGAAATGGCTGTGGATTATAGATTGGGCTATCGCCAAATGGTAAGGCAACGGACTCTGACTCCGTCATTTTCAAGGTTCGAATCCTTGTAGCCCAGTGTGAGAAGAGGTAGAAACGCCGTGATTCGGTGTTTTCTACCTCTTTTCTATTCCAAGGACAAAAATGGTATCGGACGAAAGGCATTAATCAATAAATGTTACGGTATCAATTCCCAGCCCGGAGTGTTCATAATCATCATAGGAATAATTTAATTGCAATAATTGGTTTTCTCCGGCATAGGTAATCCCATCTACCTGAATAAAATATCCTGCATGTGAACTGCCTATTTGCGTCACGGCGCTTTTTAAACCAACGGCTCTTGCCAACGCTCTTGCAGTCATGGCAAAGTCGCCGCAAACGCCTTTTCCCTCAATCAGTACATGATAAATAGCATTTTCTCCTGCAGTATACTCATATCTTTTTGTGGACAGTACCGTTTGGATTTCCGTTGCCCTGTCCATCTCAGACATATGCTCGAAATCCATCCCATTCAACCAGTTGCCGAACCATTGATACAAGGCTTGTTCTTCTGCATTCTGCCTGTCAGAATCATATCCTGTTCTCACATGATAGTACTCCATCTGATCTGTCAACATCGCATGAATATTGTCATTCCCACAGATGTAATGGTAATTTAAAAAATTTTTATCGGGAGTCAGCTTCAAATCCCAGGATTCAGGCGCATTTGCCAGCGGATGTGCCGGGTCATAGTTTGCGCTATGGTTCACGCCATCAGCGGCCTGGCTGGTTTTCTGCGTTTGAACAATGCCATCTACTATCCACGCGCCGGTTCCATCCACCTGGTATCCGTCTGGTGTAGTAGAACTGGTTAAAGCCGTTCCATTTTCCATATAATAGCACTCTGCTGTGCCATCACCGTTATTGTCAATCCATTGCCATTCACCTGCAAAAGAAGTTCCGGCAATGGAAAGGCTTATTGCTGTTGCGATTACTGTTATAGTGTTTTTTCGTTTCATCCTGTATCCTCTCCTTTTGATATTGATTGATTTTATTATAGGCTGTTTTTGAAAAGATTTCAATAATCCCCAAAGCATACTTTAAGCAGATAAAGGAATAAAACCCATCCGTTTTTTGCTTACAGCGAAAGACTGGAAAGAGTCTTGGATATGGGAAGCATGTCTGCAGCTATTTTCTGAATCAGGTCCTCTGAGATGCGATGGACTGGTATGGAAATGCAGATCACGGCTATCACGCGGCCGGAGTATTTATAAATGGGGACAGCGATATTAACAACACCTGCCTCATATTCTTCGCGCTCCACACAATAATGGTCTTTCCGAATAGCAGCAAGCTGGTCCCTGAGTCCGGGAGCGGCGTGTTCCGATTCCAGGATCGGAGCCAGTTTATCCTCGGATAAGGCAGATAAGTACAGCTTCCCCACCGCTGTATTGGCGAGAGGGAGCAGTTTCCCGACTGCTGTGGAAACATGGACCGAATGGTCGCTTTCCATACAGGAAATACACAGGGCCATCATTCCGTTTTCCATTTTGCAGTAGTGATATAAGCTGACCGTTTCGTTATAAGTCTGTAAAAGCCGTTCCATATAGGGCTGGCAGATCTTGTTCATATCAACTCCTTTGTAGGCGGCAAAGCCGATGGTAAAAAGCTTGCCGCCAGTTTTATATTTTAAGGAGTCCGGACTCTGCTCAATATAATTTCTGGATTCCAGCGTTTTGACAATATGGAATGCAGTAGTTTTGTTCAGATTACAGTGTTCTGCAATTTCCGAAAGTTTGTTTCCGGTACCGCTCTCAACCAGAAATTCCAGAATATCCAGAGCACGGTGGATAGACTGGATATTTTTGACTTTCTTTTCTTCGATGTTCATGCGATAGTTCCCTTCTTTTTTGTTTTCGTTTATGGATTCAGTATAACATGTTTTACAATATAAAACAATTGAAAATATAGTGCACATTGTAAAATTTTTATTGACAATTTGGGATAAAATCTTTATAATAAAAGGCAGCTAAAAAGGGAAACGTAGTTTTATTATGTAAAACAAAAGGAGGAAAGATAATGACGAGTGCACAATTGGAATCTTTAATGTTTAGTACGATACTGCTGGGAGTATTCCTGCTTATTGGAATGTTTATCCGGGC
>ERZ808046.776-NODE-776-length-20377-cov-9.231724_pt1 | contig 20377 bp, 25 predicted proteins | sample MGYA00380196_ERZ808046 | MGnify/ENA primary metagenome ERZ808046 (study PRJEB31490, sample SAMN06133421) | mouse gut metagenome | isolation source: Z6_2 | host: mice | place: China: Chengdu | collected 2015-05 ...
TGAAAAAGCACTTAGAGCAAGCCGACATTTATTTCAAGTGTAAGGGAAAGAAGCCGCTGACCGAAGCCGAGCAAATCTTATTCACAACAGCGAAAGATTATCTCAAAGGCGTGATGAACGGAAAGACCACAATCCCGACAAAGGCATGGAAAGAAGAATACACCAAGCTGACCGCCGAGAGGAAAACGCTCAATCAGCGGTATCTTGCATTGAAAGAGGAAGTGAAAGAAGCGGAGAAAATCAGAAAGAGTGTTTACAGTATCTTGCGGCAGGAACAGCGGGAACAACAGCCCCACAGAAAGCAGGATATGGAGCGATAACAGACAGGGCGGCGGGATTGTCAATGCTTGCCACCGCTGCCCTGTTTTGGACTTTTATTAGACCGATAAACTGGAATTTATCTTCGTACTCCCTCTTCAGTAAACGTTCTTTTTAAGGCGTATTCTGTTGGGAAAATAGCTAATACTAAAATCAGACATTGTGTTGTACATAGAATCGCCGCAACCGTTCCAATTATATTCTCTGAACTATGATAAAAAGGAAAATGGATAACAACTGATGGTATCAAAATAACCCAACCAATTTTCCGCCATAAGCGGCCACAATGCGCCTGTGCAAATTTCCATGTGTCTATATTTTTCATAGAACGTGCTGTTCGATAACCGATTATTCCATTGATTTTTTTAGGAGCATGTTTCCACATCATATTACCAGCAATAATCATTGTGATTGGAATAAGTAAATCGCAAACAAATATGAACCACCAAAACCACATATATTTCCCTCACTTTCATAAATCCCAATTTATCGGTTTGTACTGGGGGAAATTATAGCATACCCAATTACGAAAAGCAATCCCCCGTTCTACGTCCGTTCCGACTATCCAGACCGTCAAGGGACGAGTAGTATTTTTTCGCAAAGAGCGCGAAAAAATCTCCACTCTTAAACCCTTGACCGTCTGGATTTTTGCCGTTGCCATTTCGCCGCCGAAAACGGGGAACAGGATAAAAAAATCCTGCCCCTGTTTTCGTCTGCTCCATTCTAACGGCAAAACCGTCTGCACTACTTCGGCGGCGGGCGGTAGGTTATGCGGTGGCTCTGCCCCCGCGCCCCCGACCTCTCCCAAAGAACAGAATGGAATGTTACGCAATAGGGCTTGAAAAGGCTTGATTTTTAAGGCGTTGCAGACGCGAAAATCCATAGGGTAAGGGTTTTTATACTGCCTATCCCCGAAAACGGCTTCTAACCGTCCACAGGCGCGTTTTGCGCCCGTTCTTCCTGCCCGTTTCCCGCCACGTTGAAAAGTTTTGCGTCAATAACTCAAAAAAGCACTTGACAAAACGCTTCATGGGGGACAGCCGAGGACATAAAGCCGTACACAGACCCGGTATTTGAGAACAATATCCCCTTAACACAGACCCGAAGAACGCCTTTGACATGGAAAAGCACCTTAAACGCCGCCCCAAAAGCCTTGAAGTCGTATTTTGGTACTGGTCTTTTTGCTGTAGTTATTCACCCTGCTACATTTTACTGTTCACCTTTCTTCTTGGATATGTCTACATAGTTCCAACCATTAGCTTAAATATTTCCACTATTTGTTCTTCAAGTGTTGATTACTTTGCTAAAACACATTATATTAACAATAGGTTACAAAAATATATATCATAAGTTAACTACTAGTACATGGGACGAGTAAAACAATTAGAGTACAATATATATGGAGAGATTACTTATGCAAAAATTAGCGGTAGGAAAAATATTGCAAGGGTTGAGAAAAGCAAAAGGTATTACACAAGAACAATTAAGTGAAATATTAGGAGTGTCATGTGCAGCAATTTCAAAGTGGGAAAATGAGCAAATGTATCCCGATATAAGTTTTTTTCCTATTCTTGCACGATACTTCAATGTTTCAATAGATTGCTTATTTGGATTTTCAAATGAATTAACAGAAAAAGAATACAACGATTTCAAAGAGGAATGTACGAAATTATTCGCACAAAAACAGTATTTTAATGGAATGGAAAAAATAAAAGCATTATGTTATCTGTTTCCGACAAACGATAGGCTGAAACTGGATTTAATAATTTCTGTTATTCCATATATTGCATTGGCTCAAGAAGTGGAGATAAGAGAAAAAGTAGTATATCAAATGATAGCTCTTTGTCAAAATTGCGCGTCTGAAAATGTGCAGGCACAAAAACATTTTGTTTTAGGGCATTTGTTTATGCTGATAGGACAGTATAAACATTTTCCATTTTCTTTTTCTGATAGTGAAGTAAAAAATTTTGCGGCTGTCGATATGACAAACAGCTTATTATTACGAACTGATGAACATGCCATAAATAAGATTGAAACCGCAATAATTTCTTTAGGGGTACAGTTATTACATGAGCTGCGAAATAAAATTTCATATTTGCAAAAAGAAAATGATTTGCAAGGAGCTTTAGCTGTTACTAAAAATCAGATTACTCTTGCCGGACTATTGGAATTAGACCATAGTGTTTATTTTATGCTCTATATGAATGTTTCACATTTATATTGTCTGCTAAAGGAAAAAGAAAATGCAGAACAGGCAGTTGAAAAATTTGTTAACTTGCTTAGGAAAAAGTCGATTGATAATCGTGTTCTTCTTCAAGTATATAAAACCGGATTTTCAGCTAAGCCATTTGATTTGATAAGAGATACGTTAATTTTTGCACAGTTAATAACAATGCTGAACAAGGAGGTTACCACATGAAAAAATATTCTTTTCTATTTTCTTATTTTAAACAAGCGAAAATACTTTCACTATTTTTTTTGATGATTATTTCATCAGTATTGACACTTTTACCACCATATCTTGTCAGTTATATTTTAGATGAGGGTGTCGCTAAAACTTCAATAGAAACAATCGCATATTGCAGTATATTCTTAGGATTTGTATATATCTGCAGTTTTGCGGTCAATTATTTTATAAGTCAAAATTTAACAAAGACAAGCAGCTATTTTATTGCCGATTTGAAAAATGACTTATTTACTAAAATATTGAAGTTACCTATGGAATTTTTTGACAAGCAGCAAACGGGATATATTTTTGAACGAATAAAAGAAACTGAGTCATTAAATGTATTTTTCTCCCCTGTATTTTTGAAATTTGTAACAAGTATAGTTTCGTTTGTTGGCGCATTGGTTCTTGTATGTTCAATTCGGTGGGAATTATCTTTGATTTTATTGCTGTTTTTACCTGTTATATATTATTTTACTAATTATTCAAGCATTAAGATAAAAAGAGCGTCAAAGGCTTTGCTTGAAACAACAGCCCAAACATCGGGAAAAGTACAGGAAAATATAGGCGGTATTTCAGCAGTTAAAGAATTAAAAATGGAAAATCAACGCTCATCTGAAATATCCCGTCAACTTAAACAAGTTGCAGATAAATCCGTTAAACGCGGTAAGATGATGAATATTGCTTCCGAGGGTATAGTAGGAATTACAAATATTGCTTCCGTTCTGCTTATTGTTTTTTCCGGTATCTTTATCATTAAAGGAAAAATGTCTTTAGGAAACTATTGTGCAGTATCTCAATATGCTTTATTGATTTTTGCACCTATGCAACTTTTAGCAAGTATTAGTGTTATGATACAACCCGGTATTGCAGCTTTAACAAGAATTAACGAATTGCTAAAATTAAAAACCGAAGATGAAATATGTGGAAATAGGCAGGTTGGAAAGATAGAAAATATTATATTTTCAGATGTTTCGTTTGGTTATAGTGAAAAAACAGTTATTGATAATTTTAATATGGCAATTAGCAGAAATGAAAAAGTTGCACTATTAGGGAAAAATGGAAGTGGGAAAACGACGATTGCAAAATTGCTTTTAGGATTTTATAAAGATTATTCCGGCTCTATTCGCATTAACGATATTGAAATCAAAAATGTTTCTTTATCAGATTTGAGAAATCGAGTTGGGATTGTAGCACAAAATATTGTTCTTTTTTCGGGTACTTTATTAGACAACATTAGATTTATTGCACCACAGTTAGATGGACATGAAATTATATCAGCATTAAGTAAAGCAGGATTGGATATTTCTGAATTTGCAGGGGGACTTCAAGCAGTGATAAGTGAAAATGGTAAAAACCTGTCGGGAGGACAAAAACAGAAAATTGCACTTGCAAGAATGATTATAAAAAACCCGGACGTAATGATTTTTGATGAAGCTACATCAAACTTGGATATAGAAACAAGTAATTTGGTAAAGCAATCAATACATACTATTTTTGCAGAAAAAACCTGTATTATTATTACGCATGACCCTGATATGGCTTCTCTTGCTGATACTATAATTAAAATCTAAAGAAAGGATTTTGACAAAATGAAAGAAGAACAAAACTTGGCAATAGGAAGTGTACCCAAAAAGCTCATTATGTTTGCGCTTCCTTTACTGTTAGCAAACTTGCTGCAGTCCTTTTACAGTGTTGTTGATATGCTTGTTGTTGGAAATGTTGTCGGCGAAACAGGGCTTGCCGCGATTAGCAATGCGTCAATGATAAGTTTTATTATCAATTCTATTTGTATCGGCGTTACTATGGGCGGTACTGTTTTAATTGCACAATATAAAGGAGCTGATGACAAACAGGCACAAGTCGAAACTGCAGGGACATTATGTGTAATATCCTTTGTTGCTTCGTGGTTCCCTGTCACATAGTAGACAGGCGCAATACTAACCGCCCCTTTTGCGAAATCAAGAGCCACGTCAATATCTGTATGTCCTGCGTCCACGAAATCCCCGGTTATTACAATAATGTCCGGCTTGCTTTCTGATAGCAATTCCAGTAGCTTTTTATTCCCTTTCCCAAATTCTGCGTTGTGCAAATCTGATACCTGCGCTATCCGAAACCCGGAAAATGCAGGGGGAATACGGCTGTTTGAAATTTTTATGTTACTCACTGTCAACGCCGTATTTCCCCGTACCATTTATTGTTGAGGGATTGCACCCCTTAATCAAGATATGAAATCGTTAATAATACTTATGGCGACAATCCCAACGCCAAACAAGATAAGCAAAATTCCCGGTATACGCAGATACCACTTGTAATGATCGGGCATTTCCTGCTTTTTCATCAGCCACCAGTACGGCTTATACAAGATAATCATAAGCAAACCACCAATAATGCAGATACCAGCAAAAATAATTCCAAAATTAAAACTCATATTTACTCCTTTCAATCAGTTTGTCACTATTCTGTAATAAGTTCTTGCGGTACTAAAGTACATTACTACATAGATAAAAGTAAACAGTAATGAAATTGTGCCAGCGCAGAGCAGAAGCACCAAAACATTCGTCAGTCCAAATACGGCAAGCAGCATAGCAACTGCATAAAGTGAAACAGCCAAATGGATAACCGCCATAAAAAGCGGGAAGAAAAACATAGTCCGAATTTCTTTGTGGACTATTGCCGATATTTCGTTTCGGTCAAGCCCTACTTTCTGCATGACTTCAAAATTGTATCGGTCACTATATCCCTCTGTAATCTGTTTGTAATAGATAACCAAGGTCAGAAAAACCATAAATAGCAAGCTAAGTAATAGTCCAATAAACAGAAATCCCCCATAGGTATAATTATCACTCTGTCTTTTTGTTTCTGCGTTTTCAAATTTTGCTCCAGCGTAACCTAAATACAACTGATTTTGTAAAGCAGCATTAAATTCCGTTTCCTGTTTTCCCTCTGCATCAAACATCATGCTATATGTCCGGCTGAACTTATTTTCAGCAGGTGACAGTTCAGTTATGATATTGTCTATTTCTTTCTGCGTCGGGCATATAAAGAAATAATGTGTTTCAGAGGACAGTGCGCTTTTACTTTGTATAACAAGCTCCGATAACTCAGTTTTTACCCGATACTTCAAATTCCCAAAACTAATTTCCGAAACTCCTAAATCTTTTGAGGAAGAAAATGCGAAAACCTCATCCGCTTCAAGCGGTTCTGCTCCTTCCTCCATGCGGCTGTAATCCTCCCATGTAATCAGATAAATGCCGCAAGTCATATCCGGCGGGTATATATCCGGCTGATAAACAGAAACGGTATTGTCTTTGTAAACGCCACTGATATAGGTAACTTTGTAAGCAGCTTCCCGGCTTATCGTCACACCATATTGCTCTGCTGTTTGATGAACAAACTGCGGCAAAGTTGGCTGTCCGTCAGCTATGTCAGAAACAGAGATTTTTGTTTCCATTGGAAAACGGAAAGAGATCATTTCCTTTTGTCCGACATATAACGCCAGTGTCGTTGTGGCAATAACCATAACAACCGTACTTAAAATACAGATATTTGATAGTCCCTTTGCGTTCTGTTTCAGCCGGTAAATAAGACCGGAAACAGAAATAAAGTTCTGTGGTTTATAATAGTAGTTGTCATTCTTTTTCAGAGCTTGCAAAAGAACGACGGAGCAGGACGAAAAGAAAAACAATGTTCCTAACAAAATCAACAATGCAATAGGAAAAACCCGCCCGATTATGTCAATGGGTGAGGGGGTAGTAAAAATCAGCGCATATGCGCCCCCGATACATAAAATGCCTAAAAAGGCTTTCTGCCACATAAAAGACTGGTAATTATCCCCCTTATGAGCAGCATATAATAGTTCAACAGGTTTCGCTTTCATAACAGAAAATAGGTTGTAAAATAAGATGAAAACACCAATCACAATAAAACAAATACCTGTCTGCATAAGAGCTTCCGTTAAAAATTGGAATGTAAGCCCGCTATCTAAGTGTAGCAATTTAAGCAAAACAAGGAAAAAGAGTTTTCCCAAAGCGATACCCAAAACAATACCCGCCACAAGTCCGGCAGTTGTAAGCAACAGGCTTTCAAACATAAGTACCTTTGCGATATGCTTTTTTTCCAAACCGAAAATTGCATATAATCCCAGTTCTTTTTTTCGCTGCCGTATGAGCAGTCCGTTTGTGTATAAGAGAAATACTCCCGCAAACATTCCTGTCATAACAACACCCACTTTAAGAAACTGAACAAATATATAGCTTCCGGGTAGTGTAGCAATGATCGTCTGGTTTTGGATTGAAGCCATAACATAGAAAATCATTACAGACAGAATATTTGTCAAAAAAAACGGGTAATACACGGGCTTGTTTTTTTTAATATTAGAAACTGCAAGCCGGATATAAAAGTTACGCATATAATTCCTCCTTTTGTAAAAGGATTTTCAGATTGTCAGAAATCTTTTCCCCAAAGGCTTCATTATCCATATTTCCACGATACAGTTGATTAAAAAGCTGTCCGTCACGGATAAATAAGACACGCCCTGCATGACAGGCAGTTTTAACACTATGTGTTACTACAAGGATTGTCTGCCCTGTTTTGTGTATATCCGTAAACATCTTCATAACCTGTGCGGAAGAACGCGAGTCCAACGCCCCGGTAGGTTCGTCCGCAAGTACAAGTTTTGGAGCAGTAATCAATGCACGGGCAATAGCTGCCCTCTGTTTTTGACCACCCGATACTTCGTATGGGTACTTTTCCAAAATATCAGAAATTTTAAGTTGTGCCGCTAATGGTTCTATCTGTTTTTCCATTTGTTTCTTTGGAGTATTGGAAAGCACAAGGGGCAGATAGATATTATCCCGCAGGGAAAAATTATCTAACAAGTTGAAATCTTGAAAGACAAATCCCAAGTTTTCCCGCCGGAACCGTGAAATATTGCTATCACCAATTTGCGTAATATCTTTTCCCGCAAGCAGGATTTTTCCCTCGGTAGGACGATCTAACGCAGCCAATAGATTGAGCAGCGTTGTCTTGCCGGAGCCGCTTTCGCCCATGACAGCTATAAATTCCCCTTGGTCTACACTAAATGAAATGTTTTTTAATGCTTCTACTTGATTGCTTCCAAATCGGCTGTTGTAAATTTTGCGCAGATGTTCAACCGATAGTAAGATCGTCTTTTGATTATCCATATATATCTCCTTTCTGTGTATTTACCCTACACGCAAATATTATAAAAAAAGCGGGAAGTGTCTGCCATAGGTTAAGGTGACATTTCCCGCTTTAACCTTACATGGTTTGTAAGGTTGCTAATCTGCAACAGAAAACTCGTCCGCTGGAAGATTGACTGTCACTGTTGTTCCAATGTTTAGTTGTGACGAAACAGAAAGCGTATATCCTAACATGAGAGAAACTTTTTTGCACATATACAGACCGCAGCCCGTAGATTTTTGATGAATACGCCCATTAAATCCTGTATATCCCCTTTCAAACAACCGTGGTAAATCCTCGGCTGTTATACCTATACCTGTATCACTAACACATATTTGCAAGGGTGTAGGCTGATAAATTGAAATACAGCCTTGTTCTGTATATTTCGCAGCGTTTGAAACCAACTGCTCTAATATAAACAATAGCCACTTCCTGTCAGTAAGGACTGTACCATTCAGATCATGTAAGTCTATTTTCAGCCGCTTTGAAATCAAGACAACAGAGTGCTTTTTGATTGCTTCCTGTGCCAACGGCAATAACTCCACCCGTTCCAAAAACAAGTCGGAATATTGATTTTCTAACTGCAAATACTTTAATGCCATATCTATATAACACGATATTTGCAGCAACTCCGTTTTCCATTTGGACGGTGTGGTGTCGCCTGTTTGTAACATCAAATCCATAGAATAAACAGGGGTCTTTATTTGGTGCGTCCAGAGCGTATAATAATCATCTCTTTCTGCGTTTGTTTTTCGCTGGTTTGCCCGTTCATTCTGCCATGTTTGCAAAATCTCTTTGATTATCTGCTGATAGCTTTCTTCCACAAGGGTATCAGCCGCCCCCAAATCGGGCGTAGCAGGTAATTTTGCTTGTTTGATATTGTTCAATCGTTCACACTTTTGATAGGTGTTGCGCAAATCTCTAAATACAAAAGGCAGCACAAGCAGAAAAAGCAAAAAAGTCGTGTATAAGATTGGTTCCATACGAACATCATAAAGAAAATACATAAAGACGTTACATACGATCAATCCACAAAATACAATAATTACTTTATATTTATCTTTCAGATAGCAAATAAGAAAATACTTTTTATCCAACTTGATAGCCCATTCCTTTCCGTGTAACAATGAAATTATCAAGCCCGATCTTGTTCAATTTATTTCTTACTCTCGTCACATTGACTGTAAGTGTATTATCATCAACAAAAGTATTGTCATTCCACAATGCTTGCATAAGTTCATCACGGGACACGCTTTTTCCGCTGTGGGTCATAAGCTCTTTTAGGATAATATAATCATTACGAGATAGTTCCAATATACTTCCCTTGTATTGCAGCTTTGCATTATCCAAATCTAATATGACATCACCGCAGGCAACTACATTCATTGCCCCTTGAAAATCATAAGTGCGCCTTAACAAAGAATTGATTTTTGCAAGCAGGAAGTTTAGGTCAAAGGGTTTTAAAACAAAATCGTCACCGCCCATATTCATTGCTAAAATCATGTTCAGATTATCACTAATTGATGAAATAAAGATAATCGGTACTTTTGAAAATTTCCTTATTTCCTCACACCAATGATAGCCGTTGTAATGCGGGAGCTTTATATCTAACAAAACAATTTCCGGCTTAAATCTGATAAACTGCTCTGTTATCTGTTGAAACTCTTTCAAGTATTCGCATTGAAATCCCCAAGCGCTTAAAAAATCACTAATGGATTGTGCTGCGTTCAGATCGTCCTCTATGATTAACACTTTATACTGTGCCATGTGTCTGCCCCCTGTTTCCCTTTTTTCTTTTATCCGTTGGCTTTTCAGCGTCCTTTGGTATCAGCCACAAGCGGCTGAACTTTGCCACGCCCGGTATGCGGTTTTCCTCACATAGCTTTTGCACCCGTCTTTCTGAAATGCCCCATTTTTTCGCTGCTTCTGGGGCAGAAATATACTCTAACATTTTCATTCACCTTTTCTCTATCTATTTCTTTGCTAAAAACATCTTTTTACAAACCTATTCCCGCCATTCTTACGAAAGCGGCTTTTCGCCTGATAAGTTCCGACTGTTTTTCTTTTGCAAGAAATGAAGCTGCTGATAGAACATGGATTTTATTCTAATACAATCCGTTATATTTGGGCAACGGATAATCCATATCATAATTTCGGCACAAATCAATAAAGGCTTTCGCTGATGAAGTAAGAAATTTTTCTTTATGATAGACGATATGGAACTTTCGTTTGAAACTAAGTCCTTTTACACGGACAGCAACAACAAGTCCACGTTCTATTGGCCCGATTACCATACGATGTGGCAATACGGCAATTCCAAGCCCATTGATAACGGCATTTACTAAAGCTGTAGTACTCATAGCTTCCCAGATAGGGGAAACAGAAAATCCCGCAGCTTCAACTACCCGTTCAAAGGTTTCGCGTGTGCCGCTTCCATGCTCACGAAGAAGAAAATTTTGTTGACGAAATTCTTCAACAGAAAGCAACTGTCCCGGATAGAAGCCACTGTTTGCAGGGCAGATAACAGTCAGACTGTCTTCCATATATTCCTCTGAAACAAAAGTCGGTGTATGGGAAATACCCTCAATCAGTATAAAATCCAGTTCATTGTTCCATATTTTCTGTTCTAACTGTTCTGATGGACTGATAGTTACTTTTATCTCTGTACCGGGATAACGATTATAAAATGCTTTCACATAGTAGGGAAGAAACTGTGAACCAATAGTTATGCTTGCCCCGATTCTTATCACGCCAAAAGAATCCCAGTCTTTCATTCCTTTTTCCATATCGTCAAACATAGAGACGATATGGACAGAATACTCACAAAACCGTTGCCCTGCTTCTGTGATTTTAAGCCTTTTTCCGATTCTGTCAAATAGAGCTACGCCATAATACTTCTCTAATTCCTTGATGGCAAGACTTACTGCGGGCTGTGTCATGTGGAGTTCTTCGGCAGCCTTTGTTGTATTGAAATTATTTTTGCAAACCAATAAGAATATTTTTAAGTGCCGTATTGTCATATTTTATCCCGCCCTTATATCAATTCACTTATTATATAAATAAAATTGTATTATTTCATTTATCAAAAAGCAAGTGTTATACTTATGTGCATAAGGAGGAAAGCACATTGAAACAAAATACATTTACAAAGCTATTTTTATCTGCTTTTCAGTTAAGTGCCTGTACGTTCGGTGGTGGATTTGTAATTATACCTTTAATGCAGAAAAAATTTGTTGATGAGCTGCATTGGATAGAAGAACAGGAAATGATGGACTTGACAGCAATCGCACAATCCTCACCCGGCGCAATCGCTGTCAATGCGTCTATTCTTGTAGGGTATCATGTGGCAGGGGTGTTTGGGGCTTTGATAACGGTATTGGGAACGGTGCTGCCGCCACTCATCATCATCTCTATAATTTCTTTTTTCTATACTGCATTTCGTGATAATGTAATTGTCAACATGGCTATGACAGGTATGCTTGCAGGAGTAGCTGCTGTGATTTGTGATGTAGTAATCACAATGGGAAAAAGCATTTTCCAAAAAAAACGGGTTCTGCCGATTATTGTTTTGTCTGCATCTTTTGTTGCTGTCCGTTTCATGAAAGTCAACATTATACTGATTATTCTAATCTGTGCCATAATCGGTGCAGTTGATACTTTGTATCTTGGCAGGAAAGGGAGGCAGGCATGATTTATTTGGAACTGTTATGGAGTTTCTTCCAAATCGGGTTGTTTAGTATCGGCGGTGGTTATGCTGCCATGCCGCTGATTCAAAATCAAGTTGTTGATGTTCACCCTTGGTTGACTATGACCCAATTTGCAGATATTATGACGATTGCGGAAATGACACCGGGGCCGATTGCCATCAATTCAGCAACCTTTGTAGGGATTCAGATTGCAGGAATTCCGGGAGCAATTATTGCCACCGTAGGCTGTATTCTCCCCTCTTGTGTGATTGTAATAACACTTGCCTGTATTTATTACCGTTTTCGTGGATTGAAAATGGTACAGGGGGTGCTTGCAGGTCTTCGCCCTGCTGTTGTAGCCATGATTGCATCTGCTGGCATTACCTTAGTAATCATGGCTTTTTACGGAGAAAGAACCCTGCCGGTTGATTTGAGTGGAATCAACATAATTTCCGTAATAATTTTTGCCGCTGGCTTTTTGGTTTTAAGGAAATGGAAAGTAAATCCAATTTATGTGATGTTGGGAGCAGGTGCCGCCGGAGTATTGCTGTATTCCATTGTTTGATACGAGGAGATATGACATGACATACATAATGAGAGCAGGAACTTTATACTTCAATGATATAGTATCAGCACGAATAAAAGGTGCTTTTACAGGTTCAGAAAAAAAGATATATTCTGCAAATGATTCAATACTTATGTACACGGATATAGCAAACTTAGAGGTTCCACCAAATGAAGCGGGGAATGTCCGTTATCGTCAATATATCTTATTTGACGGTAACGGTAATAAATGTGCAGTCGCAAATCCAGACTATGCAGAGGGTGATGACCCAACTGTAGTTGGCTGGCCTTTATGCCGTATGCCGAGAGTAGACCATGCAAAGGTTGTGTTTGATAAAAACGAATATTTGCTGGTAATGCAGAACAACCAGAATTATTTATTATCCGATAAATCAGGCAAATCAGTTATGCAAATTTTCCACCGGGGAACAGTCGGCGGCTGGAACATAGAAGCTATGGACGATTTTGCCCCGGAAATAATATGCGGTATTTTTGTATTCTGCAAGTATATTGAAAAGGAAAATGAATTTTTAGTTGTATGAAAGAGTTGAATTAGTTGCAACCATATATGATAGAAAATCTATTCGGAATAGAGGGCTGGAATATTAGTTGCAATTATCTGTGCCCGTGCATATTATGTGATTTTTGAATGGGAAAAAAACGAGGCTTCAAAAGAAGTCTCGATTAGTTAATCAGTTTATACTTTGAGGTTACAACCTAAATTTTCTTCTATGTCGTGTGAATAGGGAATATTATATAGTTTAACCAGCATATCTGCCATATGATTACCTCCCAGGATACCGGTTGTAATTTGTGTTTCCCAGAAAACGGAGGTAATTAGTCAACCTTATGAAAGCGTACTGTCTGTTCTTTCATAGATATTTTCCCGACCTGATAACCATAATCCGTCAATTCCTTCTTGTATTTCAAAAATGAGTGATCAATCGGTATCCCCGCAATCTCCTGAATCTCCTCAAAGGTCAACTGAAATGATTCCTTTTCGCTTTTCTGAACATATTCCCATAACGCGTTGTATTTACTCATTACCGTTCTCCTCTCTAATGATTACAAAAATCCAAAACTTTCTGAATCTATGTCACGCTTTACAAAACCTGAAAAAACACGGTTAACTGCTATGCCAAAGAAATAGCCTCTCTTGTTAATGGAAATCGCTTCCTCTTTTTCAATCATCCCTAATCGCAGACAGAATACTTGTTTTCTTTAGTTCTGACCTGGCATATGCAGAAAAAGTCAAATATATGACCACCAATACAGCCGCCAGGGCCAACAAAAATATCCATGGCAGTTTCAGAGTAATGCAGTGGTTCATCATATTCAGCTGCCTGCATACAATGACGCTTAAAATGCTACCGCAAATAAGGGATATTGTCAACGAACCGCCAAGATAGATCCCAATTTCTCTGTCCAGCATTTTACTTAGCTGGTTCTTCGTTGTTCCCACAACCTCAAACAGGCCAAATTCACATTTTCTGCTCTGGAAATCAACCAGAAACATGTTCATCAGGCTGATACTTCCAAAGATAAATAAAATAGCTGAAATCATATACATCGCCCTGATTGACGAATGATATCTGTACTGAATGTTGGCAATCGTCTGCTCAACCGCATTTACCTCTATTGTCCCGTTCCTGTCCGCTATCTCGCGGACTGCATCCAGAACCGCCATCAACACAGCCAGAACCGGGACCGGAATGAGAATCCCCGAATTTATTGCCCCCGACATAACCGCAAAATATTCTGTAAGGTTGATCTGTTCTTTTACAATGCCCGTTTCCTGTATGACCTCTTCGGCAAAATCAAGAATCGCTCCTGAGCTTATGGCTTGCTGGCAGCATTTCGTCAGAAAGCTTTCCTAAATCACGTCGCGCCTGTCTTCCTCCTCCAACAATTCTGCCATCCTCAATTCGGACTATGCGGTCAGCAAGCTGGGCAATCTCGTTATTATGGGTAATCATGACAATGGTCTGGTTAAACTCCATACTGGTATGCTTTAAAAGCCCCAGCACATCGGCGCTGGTCTTGGAATCCAGATTTCCGGTGGGCTCATCAGCCAGGATGATGGCCGGTTTGGTGATGAGAGCCCGGGCAATGGCGACACGCTGCTGCTGTCCGCCGGAAAGGTTATTCGGCATATTCTGCAGTTTATCTTCCAATGCCAGCATGCTTGACTTAATGAGGGCTTGCCGGATAAACTCGGCTTGGCTCATTTTGCAGAGGGTGACACGCTCGGAAAACTCGGCGTATTCTTCCTCGGTCAAGCGTGTCTTGATTACCCGGCGGCGGTGGGGCGTGTTGTATTTTTTCATGGCTGTAAACCTCCTTTCGTGGGTGGATTTTTTCAAGCGGCGCAAGCCGCAAAAAGGCGGGCTTGGGGTGGCAACCCCTATGCGCACCAACTTTAGGAAAATTGACAAAGTTGCTGTCTGGGAATTTTACGTTTTTCAATAGAAGCATTTTTAGACAGTTCTAAAAAATCATGAGAAAATATCGTTTCTTTCTCCGGAAGTAACATCATATAAATCAAAAAGCGTGCCAATTTCGTTTCTCTCCACACACTCCGATTCTGTTCGGATGTTCCAAGTGGGGGAAAAATCAATCTCTCCAAGATATTTTTCTATCAAAAGTGCCAAAAACATTTTTCCGTTTAACCACACTTCACTGGATTCTTTTGTTTTGGTAGGAATATTTCCTAACCCAAGCAAGGACTTATATCGTTTCAACACAAGCTCTACCTGCCAACGCAAACGATAAAATTCCAGCACTTTTTCTGCTGAAACACAGGAAGGCAGTGAGGTAATAACAAACATAAATTGATGGGTAAATTTGGTGTCTTCACTGTAGGTTATCTGTTTTTTACTTTCCAGTTTTTTTAATCGTTTTTCTTCCATTGCTATTTCTTCTTTTGTTTTCTTTTTTGCACATATTCTTAATGGAATGAGATTTTTGTTATTGTCTTTGATATTAACCGTAATTTCCGCAGCTTTGTTACCAACTGTTTTCAGCCAGTCGGAAAAAAGGATCTTTTTTCCTTGCTCGTCATACAGATGAAATGATTTATTTCTTATTCTTATAATAAATTCCCCACCACTTTTTAAACAATGCTCGATACTTGTGATAGTTCCATAGGCACGATCCGCTATGATTAAGTCTTTTTCCTTAATTTCAAAATTCTTAAGGCTTTCTCCTATGGACTGTTCTGTTAATTGGAACTGGTTGCAGGTTAATGAAAATAGGTCAACTCCATAATGTAAGTGCCATGTTTTTTTGACTGCCCCTTTTTGGATAATGTCAGAAGCATCTACAGCAATTAGCCTATACGGCTCAAGTTCTTCTGGCTTTTTATAATGAATGATTTCATTTGGAATCATCTTTGATATTAGCCATAGAATCCAATCTTTACATTGGATAAATTTTTTTATCAGTGCAGTATCACTTATGTTTCCTATATTTTTCAGGATGGCAAATTGGCTTACATCAACTAAGGAATGATCATCATAAAGATAATACAGCAGTAATATCAGTAGATCGAGAGGGGTTTTTATTGTTCGTTTTCTCCTAATCGCCTTTTTTTCATAGCATTCTTTTTCATAATCTTCTGGTAATAAATCAATGAATTCTTTTATCTCCATATTTTTCACCTCAATTTAATTATACCAGAAAATGGATTCTTATGGAAGAGTAATTAAGTTGGTGCATATGGTGGCAACCCCAACAAGATTCCCGCAGGACAAAATGAGCGATTAGCGAAATTTGGTACTGTGGTAGAATCTTGCTCTAAGAAAGTGGCGGCTTCCTCTGTTCACACACTATCCAGCAAAAAACGGGGCGTTTGTTGCGTTCCGGCGAAAATTTCTCCCTCAATGCCTTTAGTGACACAAGTGGGGATTCTGCCAATTCTGCGGCAAAACTTCTCCCTCTAATACCTACAAAACCATGCAAGCCGGAATAGGCGGGAATTTTCGGAAATTGCTCTGTTTTCCCCGTTCACTACCCTCAACACTTCAAAAAGCAGAATGGACGTTGATTTCTGCAACTTTCTCTTTCTTCCACGGACAGCTTGCAGATTTGCCAAACATATGGCTCAAATTTTTTGCAAAACTCCCCTTTCACTCCCTACAACACCTAATTTTGCGATTCTGCCAAAGATTTCATAAAATCTTAATAAATTTCTTTCGGATTCCCTGTGCCTTTTCCCTTTGCGCCGGGTAATACGGTGCTTTTTCAAAATGCCGAACATAGACGCAAAAAAACAGGAAACCTTTTTGTGATTTCCTGTTTCGGTATGCCGCTGTGATGGGCGGTGGGTATTCGATTTTTATTCAGACTTGTCGGAAGTGAATAGCTTGCGTAGCAAGGTGTTCGCTTCCGACAAGTACACAAAGGGGTAGCTGCCGCAAGGCAGCGTAGGGGAAGTGTAGCTTCCCCTGTCGTTGCGGCGGTCTATGCGTCCTGCCTGTCAAAGCGGAACTTGAACAGGGCGGCGATTAGCTGGCTCTTGATGTAGTCCTCGGATTCAGCGTTCACCCGTCCGTTTTCAAGGGCAGAATACTTGATAAATCCGTTGAAATGCTTCAGCACCATGTCAACCGCTTCCGGCTCGCCTTTGGTCGCCCGTTCTATGACCTCATAGGGCAGTAGGTTTGGTTTCCTGCTCATGTAAAAGCACCTCCATTTCTTCATGCAGAATCCGCAAGGTCTTGCGTATCTGATAGCCCGTCGTACTCCGGCAGCGTCTGTACATTTCCCCGATTTCCTGTTGTGTGTGACGCTCAAAATAATACAGGTAGATGATTTCTTTCCGACGCTCCGGCAAGGACAGAATGGCGGCTGCAAGCTGTTCATTGGTGAAGATAACCGTCTGCCCACATAGCACTACGGGATATTCCCCGTAAGTGTCAAAGTATTCATCTGTCGTACCGAAAGAGTAATGCAGTTCTTCTGTGAGATAGTCAAGGGAGATTTCTCTTTGCCGCTGTCTGCTCCGGTTTCTCCATGCGGTCATGGCGGCGTTGCGTATCACGACTTTACAAAAGGCGTGAAAGGTGTAAATGATATGCTCTTTGTATGCTTCGGTGATGGGCATTGAGATTCCTCCTTTCCTCCACAAAAGCGGGGTATATGATAGTTGCTTTAGACACAAAGAAAATTTAATCTTTTAATTGTGCTATTAGTTCTTCAAATGCTGAACCCTCACGAAGAAATGCGTATTCTTCATTGTTGGCTAACTCATTGGTAATAGTTTCTTTTAGTTTGCTCGAAAAAAATGTAGAATCGCTACCATTTGCATTACGATATAACTGGTAATCCTGCGTGTTCCATTCTTTTTTCATGGCGGGCAACATTTTTTGAAGAATAGCCAGACTTCTATCCTTATCTTTTTTTGTTAAGGCAAGCTGCAAATGGACATTGTAGCACATCCACTCTGGTAAACAAAACTGACGGGTAACGGCTTCATACATATCTGCGAAAAAGTTTGCATCATTTTCCCGTTTTTCCTGTAATGCGATTTCAAACATATTCGCCAAAGCGGTCTGTATATCGGTTACACCTTTAAGTACCCGATGTTCCCAGATTTTTTCTGCATCCTGGTATCGTTCCTGTCGCTGATAAAGGATAGCTAAGTGTTCTTCTTTGTCTATTGTGGAAAACGGCAATAAATTTATTAGCTCCTCTGCCTTTGAAAAATCTTCTCGATTTCGTGCGTAGGAAATCAATATACTGATTGCGGTGTCCCTTATTTCCGGGATTTCACTTGTGGCTAAACGCTTGTAAAATTTTTCATATTTTTCCCGGTATTGCTCAATTTCAGACACGTTGAAAAGAGTAAGCCCTCCCTCTAAATAAAGAATGACCGAATATATCAATTTTTCACAAGTGGGATATTCATGTATTTTGTTAATTGCTTTTTGGAAAGCGGTATCATAGCCCTGCTCCTGAACCGTCTTGTTGACTTCATTAACAAAATTTTCAATCTCTATATCTGTTAAATCGTCATTAAAAGACATTAACGTGTTCAAGTCGATTTTAAGCAAACGCGCTAACGCCGGTAAAAGGGTTATATCGGGATAAGTGCTGCCTTTCTCCCACTTATTTACAGCGGGCGTGGATACACCTAAGAAGTCAGCAATTTGCTCTTGCGTCAAAGATAGTTCTTTTCGCTTTTCCCGAATAATCTGATTGATTTTCATAGCGAACCTCCTTTGTGTTTATGTCCTTATGATAGCAGAGTAGGCTTTAAGGAACAATAGAGCTGTTGTTAAATTGCTGATTGAAAAAATTAACCAAAAGTTAAAAACGGAATAGTGAGCTGTTGTCTTGTAAATTTTTAGTTGTTACTTTATCGTACATGAGCATTCGCGCCCGGATTGTCATTGCCGTAGCCCTCCATGAGATTGATCACGCCCCAAATGCCAAGTCCGGCTCCAAGTGCTACAACAAGGGTCTGCAAAACGTCTACTGCGCTATTGAAAAATGCCATGAATATATCCTTTCTGCCGCGTCTGCGGCTGTCCGGCAAGCGGACAAAAGGCGGTCAGCGAATGGTCGCCGCCGCATAAAAAAACCGCCCTGTATGAAAGGCGGTGTCCCCACGCTGCGTAAGTTCTGCGGCGCGGCGGTATTCAGTTGTAAGGGTTGGGCGGTACGTTCCCCGGTAGGGGCGCGTATCATGTAGCCCGTGTTTACGTTCTTGATGTTTTATCAGCTCCTTTATTCTTTTTTGCTTTTATGAATGACAGGTAGGAAAGGGTGGGATTCCGTAGTCGTCGGCGGTGTGGGAATGTGGGTAACTGGCTGCTTTTTGGGGGCTGTGGGAAACGCTGTTTGCAGGACGTGGGAAAGCTGCATTTTAGCTTTTCCATGTGCTGTGAATGGCGTTTTCCATAGCCCCCATAGCCTGTTATCCACATTTCCATGCCGCAAGTCCTTTCAGCCCTGTCACTGTTTCGGGGTAAGCCCCATACGGCGGGCAAATTCCTCCGCGTAAAGCTGTGCATAGCGTCGCTGCATGGCTTCCCGCCATCGCCAATACTCCTGTATTCCGGCGTCAATAGCGGTCGCCAAGTCCAGCAGACATTTTTCAAGCTGCTTTTGTTTTTTCTTTCTGATCCGCTTATTCATTGCCTGTGTCCTCCTGTCTGTGCGCCCGGTTTTTTTCGTAAAGCCGTTCACAATCCTTGATAAATTTCCGTAAGGCAGCTTGCCGCCGCTGTCCCTCCCGGATTTTCGGGTTGACAAGCACCGTAAACCGCCGTTTGTCTGTGCCGGGGTGTCTACTCATTAAGCTGTTACCTCCCCGGTGGGGAAGCGGACAAGCGGAAGCCCAAAGGGGTGTTGCGGGTCTGTTTCAAGGGCAATCCCGTATTTTGCTTCAAGCCGCCTGTATTTTTCTTCGCGTTCCTGTTCCCACTGGCGGTAACAGGCGGTAAGCTGCCGGACTGCCTGTGCTGTCTGCCGTTGTTCCCGTTTCTTTCTGATACGCTTATTCACTGTCTGCGTCCTCCTGTAAATCTGCCCCGTCGATTTCGTAAAAATCAAATTCCTCGTCCGGCTTCACGATAGCGGGGCGGCGTTTGATGTACTTCTCCATGTCAAAGGCGTTTTTCTTGTCATAATCAGAGAGGTACTTGTATTTCGGGTGCTTTGTAATGTCGAATTTATCACTGAAAAAGGGGCGTACCCCGCGTACCTGTAAGATACATTTCCCTCCGTCCATGACCGCGATCTCGTCCTGCGTCATAAGCTCCTTTCCCAATTTCTGATAATTCAGTCCGTGGGAAAGCTCCCGTCCCCTCGTTTCGGACGTGTTGAAGCTGTCTATGGTTTCCTTGCCTAAAAGCTCCGACATTTCCTTTAGCGTGGATTTCTCCTTGCCGCCAAGAAAAAGGGTGGTGTCGCAATTCCCTATGATCGTGTCCGCGTTGTCCTTGTAAATGGCTTTTAGCTGGCTCTGTGATTGCAGAATGATTGACGCGGATATTTCCCGGCTCCTTATGGTGGCAATGAGCTTTTCAAACTTCGGTATCTGCCCGATATTTGCAAATTCATCAAGTAAGCACCGTACATGGACGGGAAGCCGCCCGCCGTATTCATCATCTGCCTTGTCGCATAAGAGGTTGAATAGCTGGGTGTAGAGTAT
>ERZ808046.777-NODE-777-length-20368-cov-3.496131_pt1 | contig 20368 bp, 17 predicted proteins | sample MGYA00380196_ERZ808046 | MGnify/ENA primary metagenome ERZ808046 (study PRJEB31490, sample SAMN06133421) | mouse gut metagenome | isolation source: Z6_2 | host: mice | place: China: Chengdu | collected 2015-05 ...
CCGGGCCCTCGCCGCAGGCGACTTTAAATGGGCCGGATGCGTTACTATTTGCGGCCTCCCAGGCCGTGAATAGTAACATGCAAAGTACGTAAGAAAAGACAGAGGTATTGATAAAGTCTTGAAAAATAAAAGAAATCCACGTATAATGCTTTGAAGCAGAGATAGATTCCGGCAACAGGCCGGACTGTTACATATTTTGGGAAATAGGAGAACATTGAAATGGGTATTCCCGTAAAACTGGAAGTATTTGAAGGTCCGCTGGATCTGCTTCTCCACTTGATCGATAAAAATAAAATAGATATTTATGATATTCCGATTGTAGAGATTACGAATCAGTACATGGAGTACATCCGCAATATGCAGCAGGATGATTTGAACATCATGAGTGAATTTCTTGTGATGGCGGCAACTTTGCTTGACATCAAGTGCCGGATGCTGCTTCCGAAGGAAATCAATGAAGACGGCGAAGAGGGAGATCCGCGCGCAGAGCTTGTGGAGCAGCTTCTTCAATATAAGATGTATAAATATATGGCATATGAGCTGAAAGACCGTCAGTCGGATGCGGAATTTACTATGTTCAAGGCCCCGACCATTCCAGATGAAGTACAGGAGTACTCGGAGCCTGTGGATTTGGATAAATTACTGGGGAATCTGACACTGTTTCGATTGAGCAAGATTTTTCAGGATGTAATGAAACGGCAGGACAACAAGATTGACCCCATCCGAAGTAAATTCGGAAAGATTGAGAAAGAGGAAGTGCCTCTTCCGATGAAAATGACATATGTCCAAGAGTATGCGAAGTCCCATAAACGGTTTAGTTTCCGCCAGCTCTTGGAAGAACAAAAGACGAAAATGCATATTGTCGTTACATTTCTGGCGATTTTGGAACTGATGAAAACGGGAGAAATCCGCGTCGCTCAGGAAGAGACATTCGGAGAGATTATGATAGACTCGCTTTTGTAAAGGGGAGAGGACTGATGGAAATAATGGAAATTAAAAAATTACAAGGCGTGATTGAGGCGATTTTATTTACCATGGGCGAATCCGTGGAACTGAATAGGATTGCGGCAGCGATTGAACATGATGAAGAGACGACACGTAAAATCATCCATAGTATGATGGATGAATATGATGCGGAAAATCGTGGAATCCGTATTATCGAGCTGGATAATGCATTTCAGATGTGTACTAAGAAGGAAATGTATGAATATCTGATTCGTATTGCGAAACAGCCGAAGCGTTATATGCTGACGGATGTGGTACTGGAAACACTTTCCATCATTGCTTACAAGCAGCCGGTAACAAAGCTGGAAATCGAGAAAATCCGTGGCGTGAAGTCTGACCATGCGGTAAACAAGCTGGTGGAATATGGCTTGGTTGAAGAGACAGGGAGGCTGGATGCGCCGGGAAGGCCTCTTTTATTTGGAACTACAGAAGAGTTTTTACGCCGGTTCAGTGTTCAGTCGCTAGAAGAACTTCCGATTTTGGATTCTGAAAAGCTGGAACATTTTAAGGAAGAAGCTGAAGACGAGGCGCAGTTAAGGCTGGATATTTAGATGATAGTTCAAACAGGTCTGCGCAACAAAATGCACGGACCGTGTCGTGTAATGATTGTGAAATTGCCAGATAAAAACAAATGTATACACGCATACATCCATACAGATTGCTGTCTGTCAGAAAACATGACACCCATTGCAAAGCCTATACTTTAGACGCCAGAAATTGCCAGATTCCGGCCACATGCATCAAAAAAGCATGATTTTATAGAATAGGTCTGTACGTTTTTACATATATATGGAATAATAAGATGTGCTGTGAGGAACCTATGACAAAAATACATAGAAATTTCTTCAATAGAAAAAGAAAATGGACCTCAGTCCTGCTGAGTCTGTGTCTGGTGATACAGCTTATGGCAGAAGCCGGGGCTGCCATTGTCTATGCAGAAAATATGCCGGAAGAGATTCGAGAACCGACAAATTTGTACGCCCAGGCTGCGGTACTGATGGATGCAGACAGCGGGCGTATTTTATTTGCAAAAAACGGACAGGAAGAGCGGGCAATGGCAAGCACAACAAAAATCATGACTTGCATTCTGGCTCTGGAGCGAGGCAGTTTGGATGAAATTGTTACGGCAAGTGCGAATGCAGCAATACAGCCGGAGGTACACCTCGGTGTCCGGGAAGGACAGCAGTTCAGACTGCGGGATCTGCTGTATTCGTTGATGCTAGAATCCCACAATGATGCTGCGGTTGTGATTGCAGAGGCTGTAGGAGGAACAGAAGAAGGCTTTGCGGATATGATGAATGCAAAAGCAAAGGAATTAGGTTGTAAAAACACATATTTCATTACGCCTAACGGTCTGGATGATGAAGATGAAACGGGAACACATCATACAACGGCGGAGGACTTGGCGCAGATTATGAAATACTGCATTATGGATTCACCGCAGAAGAGCCTGTTTTTAGAAATTACAAGGGCGCCGAGCTACCAATTCTCTGATGCCGGTGGAGAGCGGATCTACTCCTGTAATAATCATAATGCTTTTCTGCAGATGATGGAAGGGGCGCTTTCTGGCAAAACGGGATTTACCTCAGAAGCGGGGTATTGTTATGTAGGTGCTTTGGAGAGTCAAGGACGTACCTTTGTCGTGGCGCTTCTTGCCTGCGGCTGGCCGAATAATAAAGGATACAAATGGGCAGATGCAAAAAAGCTGATGGCATATGGAATGGAACATTTCCATTATCAAAATTTTGAACAAGAATTAAATCTGGAACCTGTGGAAGTGATCGGGGGGATTCCTGATGGGAATGCGTTGAGCGGCAGCTCATCTGTGAAAGTTGAAGCAAGGATGAAAAATACATCCATAAGTGATGAAGAAGCAGGCGGCGTGGGAAACAGCTCTGGGAATAAGAATCGGATAAAAATGAGCAGGCTGCTTCGGGATGACGAAGAAATCCGCATGGAATATTCCAAAACTGAACAACTGGCCGCTCCCGTAGAAAAGGGAGAAAAAATTGGTACGGTCCGCCTTTTTTTAAATGATGAAGAACTCTGCGCTGTTCCCATAAAAACATCTGCTTCCATTCCTGCCAGAACCTTTTCATGGTGTGCGGCCCGGATATTAGAGCTGTTTCTGATAGATTAAAATATATCAACCAAAGTGATTAAAATCTTCACTAGTAAATCAGAATGTCATATGATAGTATAAGTGAGGATAAAAAAAGACAACTAAATTGATGAAATATAAGGAGATGCTGTTATGAAGAATTTTGAAAAATATGAGCGTTCATATTTTATGCCGCCTGTAGAATGTTATGACTGGGTGAAGAAAGATTATATTGAGAAGCCGCCGATTTGGTGCAGCGTAGATTTGCGTGATGGTAATCAAGCTTTGATCGAACCTATGAGTCTGGAAGAGAAAGTGGAATTCTTCAAGCTTCTTGTGAAGGTGGGATTCAAAGAGATTGAAGTTGGTTTTCCGGCAGCGTCTGAGACGGAGTTTCGGTTTATGCGGACTTTGATCGAGAAGAATCTGATTCCCGATGATGTAACAGTCCAGGTGCTGACACAGGCGAGAGAACATATTATCAAAAGAACGTTTGAGGCAGTGAAAGGTGCGCCGCATGCCGTTATACATGTATACAATTCTACATCTGTAGCACAGCGTGAGCAGGTGTTCCGCAAGAATAAGGAGCAGGTGAAACAGATTGCCATTGATGGTGCGAAGCTGTTAAAAGAGCTTGCCGAAGAGACAGACGGCAACTTCACATTTGAATACAGCCCGGAGAGTTTTCCAGGGACAGAAGTAGATTATGCATTGGAAGTATGTAATGCGGTTCTGGATGTGTGGAAGCCGACACCAAAGAAGAAGGCAATCATCAATCTGCCGACGACGGTGCAGATTGCCATGCCGCATGTGTTTGCAAGTCAGGTGGAATATTTTGACAAGAATCTTCTGTATCGTGACAATGTCATCATTTCATTACATCCGCATAATGACCGCGGCTGCGGCATTAGTGACGCAGAGCTTGGAGTGCTGGCCGGAGCGGACAGGATTGAGGGGACTTTATTCGGAAACGGCGAACGTACCGGAAATGTGGACATTATTACACTTGCCATGAATATGTTCGCCCACGGAATTGACCCAAAACTGGATTTTGCAGATATGAGTGAAATCTGTGAGGTGTATGAGAGGCTGACAAGGATGCAGGTATCTCCGCGTCAGCCTTATGCAGGTGAACTGGTATTTACCGCATTTTCCGGATCACATCAGGATGCGATTGCAAAGGGCATGACATGGAGGGAAGAGAAGGAGTGCGGTAAATGGACGGTCCCTTATCTGCCGATCGATCCGCAGGATGTGGGCAGAAGATATGATTCGGACGTAATTCGGATTAACAGTCAGTCTGGCAAGGGTGGTGTGAACTACATCCTGAAACAGAGTTTTGGAATCAGCCTGCCGGAGAAAATGAGGGAAGAGGTCGGATATCTTGTTAAAGATGTTTCCGACAAGGCGCACAAAGAGCTCACTGCAGATTGGGTATATCATATTTTTGAAGACAATTACATCAATGCAAAGAGTATTTTTACAATTGATTCCTGTCATTTTCAGCAGGAAGACGGCATTGTTTCCGATGCAGTGATTACACATGCGGGAGATAAACGGAATATTACAGGGATTGGAAACGGCCGTTTGGACGCTGTCAGCAATGCATTAAAACATTATTTTGATATTGAGTATGAGCTGGCATTTTATGAGGAGCATTCTTTGACAACAGGTTCTTCTTCCAAGGCGGTCGCTTATGTGGGGATTGTCAGCAAAGAGAAGACATATTGGGGAGTCGGCATCGATGCCGACATTATCAAAGCCTCGATTGCGGCTTTGGAGGTATCGGTCAACAAACTGGAAGAAGTTCAGGAACGCAGCGTATCCAAAGATGCAAGAATCTTGGATATCACCAATTATATTTATGCAAATTACAAGACCGTGACATTGGATGATCTGGCAGAGAGATTTTTCCTTTCCAAGCCGTATTTATCTAAATATATTAAAGAAAAATCCGGTATGACGTTTGGGGATATTCTGAAGAAGGTACGGATGAAAAAGGCAAAAGCGATGTTAAAAAGCAGCAATGTAACGGTAGAGAGCATTGCAGAATCCATTGGTTATCAGAATGTAGAACATTTTAACCGTATTTTTAAAAAAATGTATGATATGACGCCGGTGCAGTACAGGAACCGGAAATAAGTGTTGCAGAAACACAAGTTGTTGCAAGCTGTAATCTGACGTAATCTGACGCAGAATAATTTGTAACTATTCAGCCGTAGGACTTTGCACTTGCTGCAAAGTCCGTAAGAAAGTGTGATGGAGAGAGAATCCAGCCCTTTCACCGCAGGTGAACTTATACTTTGTCGGACGTACGTCCGCCCGTCCCGCAGGGACATGGGTTAAGGGATGCCCTTTGGGTATAATGGGCTGGATTCCTGTAACTAGGAAGCCGAAGGCTGAATAGTTACAAGTTTTATTATAAATATGAGCTATGCGGTTGTAAAATAAAATTACTCAGTTTGTTACTAACAGATTATGTTGACATATGAACGACAGAAATAAAGGAAATGTAGCAGTTCAATGCAGACACCAGATAAAACCAGTTTTTGTTTAAATGGTAAATTGGATTCATCGAACAGAGCGTTTCAAAATTTCAAATAAGAGGATTTTGCCGTTCACAACAAAAAGTTAACCATTCAAACGATACCCTTGTATACAGATTTAGAATCTCTTATAATGTACGATAGAAAAAGAAGAGGGGGAACAGAAGTGATTAAGATTGCGATTTATGAAGATGAGCAGGTTCTTTTGGAACAATTAACAGGTTATGTAAAAACTCTGTTGAACAAGCATTCTATTATATACAATATCGAATCATATACGAACGGAAATGCGGTTTTGATCCGAAAACCATTTGATATTTTGCTGCTTGATATTGCCATGGAACCGTTAAATGGGATGGAACTGGCAAAAAAATTACGTGCGAGGGGAGACGACAGCAAAATCATTTTTATTACATCCTATCAGCAATACGCTATTGAGGCATATGATGTTCAGGCTTTTCATTATCTGGTAAAGCCAGTAGATATAGAAAAACTAGAAGAGATTCTTTTGAAAATTTACAATCTGATTGGGAAAGAGGATAAACAGGCGATGGTAATTCATCAGGGTGCAATCGTCAAAAAAGTTTCCTTTGAGAAGATATTGTATCTGGAGGTTATGAACAGGAAAATATATCTGCATAAAAACAGAGAGACGATTCCTTTTTATGGGAAACTGAGTGAACTGGAACCGACACTTCCCAAAGAATTTTTTCGTTGTCATCGGAGCTACATCGTAAATTTTGCCCATGTGCTGCAGCAAAAACTTCATCTGCTGAAACGTGATTTTGGAGAACAGGAAGCCATTTACCTTATAAGTATGATTGTATTTATCTGTGCAGCTGTTGATATGACAGGTACTAGGTTTGCCGGTATCAGAAGTGGGAATGCGGAAGACGTAATTATAGTTGCGGTTCTTTGCAGCCTGATTGCACTGGGAGGTGATGCCAGTCATTTCGCATAATGGGAAATTTCTATCGTCCAAATCCTTACCTGTGTGCGGAGTCGGTCTGCAAAATATCAGAACAGTTGTTAACCAGTATGGTGGTGTACTTGATTTGCAAAATGGAGCATGCCTTACAATGCAAATACTTTATCGGTAGCCGCAAGTTTGAGCTTCCGGAGCTGAAGCTTCTGATAGACGCCGTGGAATCTTCAAAGTTTATCACGGCAAGGTTCAGATACTCGGACCGGAGAATGTCAAAGAGCAGTATCAACAGATGGTTGTTCAGGCAAGGAGGTATAAAAATGGCAGAAAACCGTACTTATATTGCAATCGATCTAAAATCATTTTACGCTTCTGTTGAGTGTAGAGAACGGAACCTTAACCCAATGACAACGAACCTTGTTGTCGCAGATAAGAGCCGGACTGAGAAAACAATCTGCCTTGCAGTGTCCCCTTCGCTAAAAAGCTATGGAATACCGGGACGGCCGAGACTGTTCGAGGTGGTGCAGAAGGTTAAGGAAGCAAATAACAGCCGTCGGTGGAAAGCTCCGGGTAAATCCTTTACCGGCGCTTCGTCAGATCATACAGAATTGCAATCCAATCCGGCATTGGAGATTGATTATATTGTAGCGCCTCCCCGCATGGCTCTTTATATGGAATACAGTACACGGATTTATGAAGTATATCTGAAGTATGTCGCACCCGAGGATATACACTCATACTCCATAGACGAAGTGTTTATGGATATTACCGCATATCTGAACAGCTATCAGATGTCTCCAAGAGAACTGACGCAGACTATCATCCAGGATGTGCTTGCAACGACGGGAATTACTGCTGCCGCGGGAATCGGCACAAATCTGTATCTGTGCAAAGTCGCTATGGACATTGTGGCAAAGCATACGAAACCAGATAAAGACGGTGTCCGTATTGCCGAGCTTGATGAAATGTCATACCGGAAAATGCTTTGGACACACCGGCCGCTGACGGACTTTTGGCGTGTGGGGAGAGGCTATGCAAAAAAGCTGGAAACAAACGGACTTTATACGATGGGAGATATTGCGAGATGCTCGCTCGGTAAACCGAATGAGTATTATAATGAAGATTTCCTTTATAAGCTGTTTGGCATTAACGCAGAACTGCTGATAGACCACGCCTGGGGATGGGAGCCTTGTACGATTGAAGATATCAAAGCATATAAACCAACAACAAACAGCTTGGGTTCAGGGCAAGTCCTGCATTGCCCGTATTCTTTTGAAAAGGCAAGGCTGGTTGTCCGGGAAATGACAGATTTATTAGTATTAGATTTGGTTGATAAGGGTCTTGTAACGGACCAAATGGTACTGACGGTTGGTTATGATATTGACAACTTGGCCGACCCGGATAGAAAAAGACAGTACAGAGGTGAGGTGACAACGGACCATTATGGACGAAAGATACCGAAACACGCTCACGGAACAGTAAACCTCGATAGACAGACATCATCCACTATGTTGATTACAAATGCGGTAATGGGACTGTACGATCGGATTGTGGATAAAAAACTGCTTATCAGAAGAGTGAATATTACTGCAAATCATATCATCGATGAAAGCTCGGCGGTCCAGCAAGAGTATTTTGAGCAGATGGATCTGTTCACAGATTATGATAAATTGCAGAAACAACGAGATGAAGAAAACGCTGCTTTAGAGCGGGAGAAGAAAATGCAGAAAACCATGATCGGCATAAAAAAGAAGTTCGGTAAAAATGCGATTCTGAAAGGAATGAACCTTCAGGAGGGAGCGACGGCAAAAGACCGTAACAGCCAGATCGGCGGGCATAAAGCGTAAAGGAGGATGACAGAAAATGATGGAAGATAAAGAAATACACGGATATGATGATATCATAAATCTGCCGCACCATCAGTCCGCTGTCAGACCTCATATGTCAAATTATGACAGGGCGGCACAGTTTTCGCCTTTTGCTGCCCTGACCGGACACGATGAAGCAATTAAAGAAACTGCGCGGCATACTGACCAAAAGATAGAGCTGGATGAATACACAAAGGAAGACTTGAACGGCAGACTTCAAATTATACGTGAAAACCTCGGTAAAGACGTAGAAGTCCGGAGTACTTATTTTCAACCGGATGAAAAGAAATCCGGCGGAACGTATCTTGATGTTACGGGGTGTGTGAAAAGTATTGATGAGTACGAGAAGAAAGTGGTTTTTACAGACAAGACTAAGATTCCGATTGAAAATATCAGCAGGATTGAAAGCGAGTTGTTTTTGGGAATGGAATAGACTGCATAAAAATCGTTACAGTACACAGGTATCCTGCGTACTGTAACATAAGTCCTTATGTTATTCCTCTTCATATATTCCCAGCAATTCCAAAAACCTTTTCGAATTATTTTGGTCTTGATATTGATGAATAAAATCCCTCACTCTTCTCCGCTCTGTTTTATATTCATCTTTTCCTATACTGCAATCCTCGACAAACTGAATTAAGCCGTCCATCGTGTTCAGCTTCCTGCCTGGCATATATTTGAACGGATCCTCCACAGAAAATCCTATAGAATATTCCTCCATATCGTCTGTCGTATATGCAATCGGCCTATCCAACAACATATAATCAAATGCTACGGAGGAGTAATCAGAAATCAGTGCATCACATTCTCTCATGAGAGAATGTATCGTAAACATATATTCATCCAATCTCTCTTGTGGAATTAAGATAATATTAGAATATCCTTCTATTTTAAATACGGACAAATCTTGTCTTGGATGTGGTTTGATAATGAGCATTGTCTTCTTTTCACGCAATCTGTCATTCAATAACTCAAAATCTTTTTCTGATCCCACAAGAGGGATTCCATATGGGAATACTTTCTTGGAATCCATTCGAGTATTTGAATAGCTGGCCTGTCTCATGGTAGGAAGCCAAATCATATACCTTACATTTTCCATATAATATCCCAATGTCTGAAGAACATTTTTAGATTCATACAAAAAATCCAGTCGCGGTGAACCGCAGATCAGAAGCTTCTCCTGAGTGATACTTTCCTGATCGGCCGCATGAGCGGCATAGTTCTCTGAAGTGCATATGGCATGATTTACGTTGGGCGGTATCACAATCCTTCCTTTTACATCTTTTAGCATAAACGTTCCGTGTTTCATATAAACACTGATCTGATCGTTACGATATTTCTGAATATATTTATTTTCATACATAAGATATTTGCTTGTACTGCGATAATAATGATATTTCCATATTTTCCAAATGCTTCGTTCTTCAAATCCGGCTCTTCTATTGATAAATACTTCTGTGCCAGTTCCTGTAAATCTATCAGGATGGGAACACAGCCATGCTATCTTGTACTTGTTTATCAATCCGCTCTCTTTCATATATTCCGTTACAGCCAAAGCATTTTCGCAGGAATCGCCTTCTCCTTGGAACAGGATTGTATTTCTTAACGGAAGCAGATTAAACAGCCAATTCCACATAGTTGATGCTTTATATCTCACAGTAGGATACTGATAACAAGGCAGCTTCGCTGCACCTTCATATCCTTCCAATTGCTGGAATACTTCCTTGACGCGGTCGGTCGTAATTAAAATGACCGTGTTATTCTCCTTATAGTCTCGGAGATATTCCGGTGATTTCACTTCAATTTCCAGCCCATTAACGTTTCTGGATTTTCCCCAAAGTTCACGGTTATTATCTACAATGCAAGAATAATTTTTTTCAAAAGAACATTCTGGAAAATCCTGGCTGATATGATCTAATCTCTGTCCGGCGCCAAAGCAGATGATTTTCTTTCCCTTTACTTTCCTTACCAAAGCACGCGCACTTACTTTTTCCAGTTTCAAGCTTTACACCTGCTTTCCGTCCTCTCAATCCTTTTTATATATTCGCTTATTTTCTGCTTTACTCTGCTCCTAATATTAGTCATAGAAAAATCGCTTCCCTTATTGCTCCACGACATGCCGTTATAGTGAACCGAATATGTATTTTCTGTCCTCTTTTCCAAACCTAATATAGGACTTAAAGGATCAAAAAAATCTCTTGGATAAATAGTCATATTTTCGACTACCTGATATTTCGCATTTTGTTTAAAATCTGAATGTGTCTTCAAAACATCGGTCTGATACTTCGTGCATAAGGTTCTGTTCAACATTCCAGTATCCCCTTCACAATGTGCAAAACGATATGCATCCAACCATTCTTCTATCATCCGGAAACCCTTAACAGCACCAAAGCCGATTCCTGTATTTACTCTTACTCCATGATGGATGGTCCCGCAATAGGCCGTATTTTTTCTTAATGGATCTAAATTTTTATATAACATCACATCTGTGTCCAGATAAATTCCGCCATATTCTCTAATAATGTCTAATCTTGCATAATCCGTAACAAAAGCCCACGCTTTTCGCTTATATGCTTCTGCCATATAAGAAGATTTCATGACATCATAATTTTTTTCATTCCACTGAAGTATTTCGTAATCTGGACAGAATTTTTTCCAGCTATTGATACATTGTTTATGCATTTCTGACATTTCACCATTACCAAACCAACAATAATGAATGATTTTAGGGATTTTATAATCCGTATCAGATGTCTGCATCGGACTATCTATATCTGTAAAATGGTCCATCAAGGGATATATATATGCCTCCATATCGTTTAATGCTTCTATTCCATCTAATTGTTCCAACATAGCCGGGAATTGTTCACTAGTAAAAACAAGAACTGTTTTAGTGATATTCTCCGTAACCAGTTTCTCTGGGTTGGCAATACTAAATTTATAATCTTTATACTCAACCTGTTCTGAGGAAAGTCTTGGATTATTATCTATGATGTATTTTATTTTTTTGCCAATATCTAAATAATCGTATATTTTTAACATATCTACAAGCATCACGCTCGCACCAAAACATATAATTTGTTTATCTTTCACTCTTTTTGCAAACTCAATCATATCACAATTGCGAAGTTTCATTTTTTACACCCTCTTTCTGAATCTATATAATTTAAAAAATCATTTAGCGCCTCTTTTGTTGTATCACAATATAACTTTTTACGTGACACAGAGTTTCCGCTTTGCATTGCCTCGATAAGTGCATCAACCATGATTTTCCCATTACATTTTTCGTCTAAATAGAAAAATCTTTCCGGATATCCTATACTATCTCCAAAATATTCCACCTTTTTATTCCAAATCATACCGATTGAAGGAATATCCAAAGCATACGACAAAATATTGGCATGTAATCTTGGTGCAATCACTCCCTTGAATCCAGCAATTGTATTCATCAGTTCTTCTCCGCTTTGAGGTCTGTCCACCGTATGTTCATGCCAATTAACATATGGGAGTTTTTCCTGTAATTGTAGTAAAAACTGATAATCTGACGGCAACCCGTCTGTAAAGAATTTATACGGCATATTATGCTTTTCAAGACATTCTATTAACTCTTTATAAATGCGGAAAACCTCATTCTCATCCGATATAGTTTTTTCTTCTTTGTATGCATCAAGCCGAATCAGCCCCAATCCCACTATCTGGCTGCTTTTATTGGAAGAAATGCCATATACCTCTTTTGCCCATACTGCGGCATCTGCTGCCAAATAGATTTTCTTTATCTGATTTTTCTGCATGTAACAATCTCTTAATGTTTCTATATCGTCTCTGACAGAAATGACCTTCACGCATTTCCTGTTTAAAGCCCTGCGCATGATTGCAAATCTTGCATCATTAGTATTATATCCTTCCACTCCAACTGAACTAAACATAACCGGAATGTTATAATCATCCGCAATCTCTACGATACTATCTATTAAGAATGGAAACATGCTAAATTTATGGTTCGGTTTGATAATTCCTCCTCCGACGAAAATAATACCTGCTGCGTCATGCAAAACGGCAATCGATGTCATTCTCATATCCATGCTTACGATTTCAAATGATTTCGCATTTTTATGCTTTTCCTCCAAAATTTTATACAGCAGCCATTCCGTACATTTTGCTATCATCCTTTCCGGAACATTCGCATCATGTTCCAAAGTAACCAAAACAATTTTCTTCTTGGTATGCTCATTATTAGCTGTTAAAGCATTCTCTAACAGATCCTTCTGCATTCTCCACATCTGTTCCTGCCGTGCTTCCATTTGTCTTATTTTTATTTCTTGCCAGTTACATTTGGCAGAAAAATCATTTCTGCTATTTTTCATCTGCAAAAACACAGCCTCAAATTTATCAAACGTCGCATTTTTTAGTCTGAAAAATGCATTTGAACAATAAATAGTATTTAGATATTGCCATCCTTTATCAGTAACTAGCGGCATCAATGTACTTAACTCCGCAAGATTCATATTAAACGGAACGATATTCTTTTTAGGGTAATTTTTTTGCAGCAAATCTTCAATCATTTCTGCTTCATACTCTCTAGAAGCTATCATAATAAAATCCGGTCTCTTCAATATTGCTTCGTCTGTTGATATACATGGATAATATATATCTTCCACAAGAATCTGTCCTGATTTAAAATTATCAATAAACCCTAAAATCTTCACCTTTTCCGAGCAAAAACAGGCTGCTATAGCCCGTCCTAAATTCCCTGCACCATAAATAAAAATTGTTTTCAAATTCTACATCACCACGATCCCTTCATTACACTTCTAAACATTCCATTTCATCACGGTCTTGAAGTCGCTGACTCTGTCCAATTCAAAAGCTCTGTATATGCTTTCTAGCGAACTTGCTTCACACATTTCTGATATAATAGTTGTTAAATATTTCTTTATTTTTTCATTTTTTCCAATTAATTCAACGGCCTGTCTGAAATCTTCTTTTTCGCTCCGGCTGCTTCCGACAAGAATCAGTCCTTTATCTAGAATCTTTCTCGTATGAATGGAAATTGCATTTTCACTGACGCCCAGAAGACTGATGGTACCCTGAGGTTTAATAAATTCAATTATCTGATTGACAGCCTGTTCTGATCCCATTCCGCCAACGCATTCAAAACAATGATCCAATTCCAGGTCTTTTGCGATGTCATCTATAAAAAATGTGTTTTCTGCAAAAGAAAAATGCTGAAGCTTTTTCTGATGTTTCCCAAATACATATATTTTGCATTTCGGATAAACATTTCTCATGGCCAGCGCCACCACAAATGCCACGCTTCCGTCTCCCCATATTCCAATGTTTTCAATCGGAGTAACAGCGGCCTTTTTTAAACTCCCAACTGCGTTAAAGGCTACGCTTAATAATTCAGATAACACATATTCCGGTGAATAACTTCCCACGATAGGAATCACCCTGTCTCGGGAAATGGAAAGAACATCCTGCATAAACCCATCTTGTGAACTGGATGCGAAAAGACTGTCCTTTCGGTAATTTCCTTTCACATTGAAATCTGACTTCCCCTCAATATTCGGAACCAAAACTACTTTTGTACCGCTGGATAGTCTGCCCTCACAATCATACAGAACGGTTCCTGTAGCTTCATGGATCAATGCCATCGGGAGTTTTTTGTTCAGGACCTTTCGGTCCCTCTTCCCGAAATAATACCTGCTGTCAGCCGCACAGATTGACAGATAATCCGGCTTTACAATGATATTTTCTGGCGGAAATTCAACCTCTCTGTGTATAATTTCTATATACTGTATATCTGTTAACCGATAAATTCTATTTAGCATTGGCATCTACTTCCCTTTTATCATTGTTTGAAATATGGCTCCTAAGCAAGGCTTCTGCTATCTGAAGATCATAGGGCGTGACAATTTTGATATTTGAATAATCTCCTTTTACAATCTCAACCCGATATCCATTTTCCGAAACAAGTCTTACAGTATCTGTCTCTGCATCAAGCTGATGCTCTTCGATTTTGTTATAAAGCTCTTTTAAAAGTGACAACTTAAAAGTCTGAGGGCTCTGCTCTTGATACATATATCTTTTAGGCGGAATATTGCGTACCGTGTCTCCTGTTTTGGAATCGATAATCGTATCTATCGTAGAGATTGCTGATATGCATGCGCCTGTCTTCGCAGCTTTTTGGATATTATCATTGCTGATTCTCTGCGTCACAAAGGGTCTGATTGCATCATGGTTGATCAAAATATCTTCCTTGCGAATGCCCCATTTTTCATCAATGTATTTTACAGCTTCCATGATGGATAAATTTTTATTCTTTCCGCCTTTTATTACGGAAATATCATGATTTTCCGTAAATTGTTTATCAAGAAGATCTATCGTATATATTTCCCAGTCTTTTGGCGCTGCAACAATTATTTTGTCTATATTTCCGTTCAATAAAAATTGTTCTATCGTATGAATGAAAATGGGTTTGCTTCCCAAAATCATGAACTGCTTTGGCACATCCATTTTATGCATACTAAGCCCTTTTCCTCCGGCTAAAATCGCTGCGTAATTCATATTTTTTCTCCTTATAGTTGTATACATTGCCGGACGAAGTCCGCCTTTTCCGCAAGGGTATGAATCAGGGATGCCCTTCGGATATATATTTATGGACAAGCTGTGGAAAATCAAGATAATTATCCACACAGACAAAATTTATATCTGACAAATAGATATTTTCATCATTTCCCCCGATGCCATAGTCGTCTCCCATATAAATGACATCTTTACGGGTCAGGCCTTTTCCGCTCAAATATTCGTCAATGCCATGTAATTTGCTGAACGGTTTCGGTGAAATATCATAGGAAGAGGTTCCGCCTATAAAAACGATATCTCCGGGAAAATACTCTTTCACGACCGGTAACATTTTTCTGCGCAATTCACGGTTTGGATCATATTTTAATTTATCCTCTAATTTAGCCTTTGTTCCTAATAATGGAAATGTAATCACACCCGAATCATGGAATTCTACAATTTCTCCGCATGTGTCTTTCGGCAATTCCAATCTGCTGCGTAATTTTTTTATTCTTCTTATAATCTCTTCATTATCCGGATGTTTTTTATATTCTCGTATCAACGAAAATTTTCCGTCTGCTACTGTTGAAAACTGCATTCCATAATTTCCGATGATATCTACTTCCAGACCGTCTAACTGGTTAAATATCCTTTCGCAAGTGCCGGCTCCCACGAAAACCACCTGATATTTTTCCATCAGCTTCTTGAGGATATTTCGGTTTTCTTCATTTAATTTACTCTTATGTTGTGTTACTGTTCCATCCAAATCTAATGCTACGACTTTATATTGCTTCTTCATCTTCTTTTTCCATCCTCATACAATGCTCTGCCAAATACAGATCCTTCGGATATGTAATTTTCATATTATTTTCAAAATCATAATAATGTTCTACGGCTGCCCCTTCCGGAAGCTGTTGGGAAGTTGCCGTAATTGTAGATTCCGGCGAAAAGTTCTCATATAATAATTGAAATCGAAATGCTTCCGGTGCCTGAATTAAATAATATTCGTTTCGGTCTACCACGTGTTGCCCTGTTCGTCCCAAACTATCCGTAATATGCTGTGTTGTAATCACGGCATCAACGGTATCTAACTTTTCCAGATAAGTGTCTACGATCTCTTTCTTCAAAAATGGCCGGGCTGCCTCATGTATCAACACCTTCTCACAATCCGGCCATTTCATTTTAATATAGGTTAATGCATGATACAGAGAAGCATTCCTTGTATCTCCTCCAATGATTCTATGCACGGAATGTATTTGAAGACTATTTTCCAAATACTCTTTTTGATCCATAACGATTACGATTTCTTGTATCATGTCAGACTGCCGGAGCGCTTCTATCGTGTAACGAATCACTTCCCGTCCATTTAAAATACAATATTGCTTAGGAACCTTACCGCCAAATCGGCTGCCGCTTCCCCCTGAAAGTATTACTCCTATATTTCTCATTCTCTTTCCCTCACTGGTTCAAATGCTGATAAATGGATATGAACCCTTCTCTTCTCTATCGGTGGAAGCTCCATATAATCTCCATATAGCAGCTTTAAATACTCATCATACTTCTTTATTGCCATATACTTTCTTCCCTCAAACGTCAAAACAGTATATTCGTTTAACAGATGAGACGGGATGCCATACGGACATACTTTTGGCCTTGGATATGTATGTGTCAGATGCCTTACAAGTTTTGTCGGTTTTCTATTATAATGATTCGCTAATGCTTCAATCCTATGAAACGTCTTCTCTCTTGGAATCGTTGATACAATGCTTAGTAAAAGCCGGATTATCAGATTCGGATGCAGATACTTCCCGCTCTCTGACCACAAAATTTTTCTTAAGATAAAACAATACAACCGATGAAAGACTCTCATCACTTCATTGTCCGGAACATTATCTAATACAAATATGTCAATAAAGACTCCTCCATGATATTTCATGTGTTCATGCCCGGCTCGTATATATACCGTATTTTTCCTTCTTATTCTTGGATATCCGACATAATAATAGGGGTCCGTTCTATACTCCTGCAAAAAAAATCTTTCAGTATCCAGCTCTTCATTTGCCACATGATAAAATCGGTGATACTCACTTCTGGTCATAATAATATCAATATCGTCATCCCATGGAATGAAGCCTTCATGCCGAACTGCTCCTAATAATGTCCCGCCGTCCAATGAATATTTAATGTCATGTTTCCGACATATTCTGTCTACCTCGTCCAACATCTCTAACTGTATTAACTGCATTTGCCTTAATTGAATATCAGTTAATTGAATTTCTCCCATAGACTCCTACCCGTTATTTTTGATTTTATCAATTACATAGCTATATATCTTTTCTCCTGCCGTGCCGTCACAATTTACATAAGAATTTTCAAATGCCATAAGACGGTCGTTTCTATGTTCATCTGTATTTTCCCGTAACATAGCGCATAGCTTATGGGCATTAAATCCATCTCTGCTATAATAGAATGCAAACATATCAACACCGCAATTTTTAGGTTTTTTACGTCCGCTCAAATCTAAGGCTAGGACTGGTTTGCCTGTAGCTAAATATTCTTTCATCAAAGAACTGAAATCTGATATAAGCGCATCTGAAATCAGCATACTCAGTAATGGAGAACTTGTTTCATCTAATATATCTTTTGGAGATTTTTGCACTCTTTCTTTGATAGAACGATAATGTTCCAATTTGTCCGGCCGCATGGAAATAATCGTTTGTTCCAGCAATGGGTGTGGTCTCCATATAAGCGAAAAATCTTCTTCACCTACCAAGTATTCAATTTTTTCTTCTATAACATCCAGCATATCTCTTTTATACTTCGATTCATAATTTAAAAAATTAGTAACACTTGTGTTGTATAAAATAACTTTTCTGTTTTGAATTTTATTTTTCCAGCTCTCCGGTATAGAAATTTCCTCTTTCATTGCCCGGACAATGGAATCTATTTTAGGAGTTCCCAGAACCTGAATCTTCTCTTTCTGATATCCGCTTCTCACCATTGCAGTTTTTACGACTTCTGAATGAACTACGATTAAATCCGCGTTTATTGCTCCTGAAGTCCAATGATATGGTTTAGAATCTGATATCTCTTTTGGATCATTAAAACATATACCTGAAATAAAATATGGTATATATACAAGATAATCCGTATATTTTTTGAGTTCCTGTGAATAAAATGCCGGAAATACACTTGTCACATAATTGTATTGGTCATATGGATTATGTATAAATATCACATCCGGCTTTCGGCTTTCAAAATCATAATCCCCATACCATGTAACCGGCACATACTCAGGATATAAAGCCCCCTCATAGTGTAATTCACCAAAGCTTCCGTCCGGTTTCCTGTCATAGTATGGAACCGGTATCACATAAGCATCACAGTTCGGATCTTTATTAGCTGCCATCCAGACACTTTCTAAGCTGTCCCACATGGATGCTTTATATGGGAGGAACAGAATTTCCGTATTCACCTTTATATCATTTTTTATACTTCTTTCTATCTTCAGAAGAAAAGAGCGCAAAAGCTTATACACTTTATTTCCGTTTCCTGAGACTCTCTGAAAGATATTTTCGTGGCACTGATATACAACCTCGCAGTATTCCTCCAGAAATGGAATCGCCGCGCAGTCCTCTCCTTCAAAGCTCTCTATCATCTCTCCCAGAGAGATTGCTCCCTGCTGGCAATCCTCAAGAAGCCCCAAAGCCGCAGAGTAATTTTTATTCTCTATTGTGCGCCTGATCTCCTTATGTGCTTCCTCGAGCACCTTTAAGAAATCCTCAGCCTGTTTTTTCTGTGCTTTTCTCATGTGTCAGGTCCTTCCGGTATAGTTATGATTTACCATAAAATAAAAGCAAATTTTTTAAATATCTTTTATATTATAACTTCTTATTTCCTCATAAATCCCGTAAATACGGGCTTTATGAAAATTGTGTTATCAGCGGATACTTCACGTTTTTCTTAAATATCTTTATAAAAAGCATTTCAAACGGAGTAAAAAAGTAGTAAATATTTAAACAGCCAGCCGTTCCATTTCTTCTTGTATCCCCTCAATAGAAGCATGTGTGTACAGATTCAATGTAATCTCTATACTGCTATGTCCCATAATGTACTGCAGGCTTTTCGGGTTCATGTTCCTGTTTGCCAGCCTGGTACAAAATGTATGTCTTAAAATATGTGGTGTGAAGTGCGGAAGTTTATCATCATGCCTTTTGTTATATTTTTTGACAAGCCTTTTGAATGCCGATACATAATACTGACATGTTGTAAATCCCCCCTGTTTTGTCCGGAACAGGAAACCGCTATAGCCGTCTATGACCGCCGGATTTGTACAGTCATACTGGTTTATCACTCTCTGCAAGGCTTCATATGCTGGTTTGTTCATGGGAATCTGGCGGACACCGCTTTTTGATTTTGGTGTATCTATGTAAAAACCATGCTCCATGTCTTTCAATAACTGATGGTCTATATTAATCCGTCTTTTTTCAAAGTCTAAATCGTGTATAGTAAGTCCGCATAATTCAGAAATTCTAACTCCTGTATTCAGCAGTATTACAAGCACATCATAATACTGCCTGTAGACCTTATCTGTTTCGGCAAAGGCAAGGAGACGCTTTTCTTCATCTTCTGTCAGAGGCTTTTTTATTTTACTGTCATCACTTATGACATCACTCAGCTTAAAATCAAAAGGATTCTTCCTCACATAATCATCCTGTATCGCAATATAAAATGCGGCTTTCAAAGAACGTTTAAAGTTACTTATCGTTTTATATGCGTAACCTTTTTCTTTCATTCTGACTGCCCATTTTTTTGCGTCCGAAGGCTTTATGCTGTCTATATACCGTCCCCCTAAGCTGTCCTCTTTTAAGACTTCCATGAGTGTTTTACGGCTTATTACGGTGCTTTTCTTTACGTTAGCCCGGTTTGCGTTCTGTTTTCCATAGAGTTCGCAGAGATTTATTTTCTTGCCATGGCTGTCTATTCCATCTAAAATATCTTTCTGTATTCTCTCTTCTTTCTCCCGAAGTGACATACCATCCCGCTTTCCTTTGGGAACCTTGTCTGTTGCAGTTAATTTCCATGAATAGATAAAATGCACTTTCCCGAATGTATCGGTGTATTTATATGTATATCTGCCGTCTTTTCTCTGACTCTCTCCATTGTTTAAGATTCTTCCCTTTAAATCTTTTCTTTTTTCCATTTTTTTCACCTTCTTTCTAATAAATTTATTTTATATACAATATGATGTATGAAATAACATCATATTGTATTTAAAATCTAAAGCAGTTTAAAAAGTACGTAGATGAGAGCAACAACTAAACAATAAATGATTCTAAAGATTATATTCATAAAACCT
>ERZ808046.778-NODE-778-length-20363-cov-6.204525_pt1 | contig 20363 bp, 21 predicted proteins | sample MGYA00380196_ERZ808046 | MGnify/ENA primary metagenome ERZ808046 (study PRJEB31490, sample SAMN06133421) | mouse gut metagenome | isolation source: Z6_2 | host: mice | place: China: Chengdu | collected 2015-05 ...
TATATTTATCATTATGAGAAATCACCGATGAGCTGCTATGCAAACTTCTGTATTTTAGCTATAATATTTTCCAAAAGATACTTGTAATACAACATTCATTAAGCAAACAAGAAGGTGAACCTATGAAAAATAATGCAAAACTATATGGAACCGTTGAAGGGCATGAAAACATTTCTTTTGTATTGGACGGATTCCAATGTGTATTTTTCAACACAGCCCCTGCACAAAGCGGATTCATCACCCTTACCCAAAATCAGGGATTTATTTTAGGACACATAACCGGGGGAAAATATGTATATATTTATTCCAGCCGTGATCTGAAAATATGGACCCAGCTGACGCTTAACACCTGGGGATATTTTGTCAGCAGTTCCCCTGATATCACACACTACAGGGCAATTTGTTTTGAGGGCGGCATCCTCAAAAAGCTTTTCCTTCAATCATCTGTGGAATTTGAACCTATCCATGAAAAAGAAACCAAGGTCAGGTACCATGACGACAGCCTGACATATCCTCTATGCAACAAGAAAATAAAGGGGAATATTTCCATTTTTTCATCTCCACAAGAACATATGTCAGTTGAAGAGGGGGACGCAATAACCACAGGCGGAACCCATCTGGAAATTACCTTTAAAGACGAAAAAGAAATCCAAACTTTTCCCGAGATATTTGGATATGTATTAAACATGTGCCAATTCATGGCTTTCCGCCGCAACATCAAATTTGAAAACATAACGCTGAAGAATAAATGTGAGCAATTCCCAGAATTCATGGATTCCATAGCAGAATGCCATATCCGTTATGACTACACTCAATATACAGAAAAGAGCTTTCACAGCTGCCTGACTTTTAATACATTAGGTCCATGTGTTACCAATCTGCTGGATTCTATCATAGATAACAAACCTAATAAACCCCGCTTCAACATTGGTTTCATTCCTGAAAATGATGAAAACGTTTCTTTTATCACAAGCATAAAAATAAGGGAAGTCTGTTCTGCACTGGAATCAGAAATGGAATTATCTAAAATCCAGGTACAGCAGGAAAAAGCTTTTGACGAATTAATAAAGAAATTAAAAAACACTGTGAAAGAAGACCGCGATGGGATTCATTCTTTGACCGATTCAAAATCATATGACTATATCCTCGGCACTCTCAGGCATTTATCAGGCGCCCTGGCCGACAGGATTGAGAAATGTTTTTTTGAATATCAGCCGTTAATGGGTGAATACATATCCAGAAAAGATATTGATGAACTTGTCAAATATAGGAATACTATTACACATGGCAGTTTCATGCCATTAGACCATAAATTAGCAGATACTACTTTTGTGCTTACAAAACTGGTATATTGCTGCATCTTAAAAAGAATAGGCCTGACAGATAAAGTGATTAAAGAACTTTTTAGGCGGCAGCTTACATCATAAAAATGAAGGCCCTCCGGGGGCTTAAGGCGCTGCCCTAAGAACCCGCAAGGGCCCTGTCCCTTGACCCTTTGCCGGGCTCTGCCCGGACCCGTCCTCGCCGGAAGCAGGAAAAGGAGCAGCAGCCCCTTTTCTGTCAAATAGGATAATCCGTGAACCTTATGTCAAGAGGCTTTCGCGGCATATCCTCACGCTTCGCGCTCCGGTATTCCACGGTCCTCTTGACAACGGTTCCGCTCCGTTCCAGATTTAAACGCTGTATCTCTCTATAGGGATGTCATATTTCTTCCATCATTTTCCTTATTTTCTCTAAAATCCGCTTCCGCCTGTTTTGGATTGTTTTTCTGCTACAGTTATAAATATCTGCCGCTTTCTTTACTGTGATTTCCTCAAAATACAATAACTTTAACAGATGGGCGTCCTGCTCTGGCAGTTTTTTAAGGGCATTTTCCAGTCTTTTCCGGCATTCATTTCTTAAAGCCACTTCCTGTGTCATATCTCCGGCATAAATAGATTGTTCAGGGAAATATCCTTTTTCATGCAGTTTTTCTATGCTGCACACACCATGTTTCCGGTCACGTTCCATCTGATAACGCTCCCTCCGCTCTGACTGATACCATTCCAGATAAACTTCCCGGTTCACCTCCACCAGCATGCCGTCACCAATCCGGATAAGATATTTTTCCCGCTCCTTTGGTTTTTTCCCTCTCATACAGCCGCCACCGCCCTTTCTGCCTGATTTTTGGGCGGATATTTCTTCCGCAGTCTCCGGGCTGCCTGTGAGAGTATGGCGGATACCGCCGGGCTGGTGATGCCAAGCTCCTTTGCCGCTTCTCTTTTGGTTTTCTGCTGGAAAAAGCAAAGGCTGACTGCTGTTTTCTGTCTTTCTGTCAGGCATTGCAGTATTTCCTCTATGTTCTCCCTTTCCACAAGAAATTTCAGTGGGTTTCTCTCCAAATTTCCCATAACCTGCCATTCTTCCGATATGGCGTTGTAAGAAGCGGTCCTCTCCTGCTCTTTTGCCCTTTGGTTGTGTTCCAGCCTGTCCTCACCCTCAAGCACCAGCCTGACATACCATGGCTCTTTCTCGAAAAATTGTTCCGGTAAGCAGCTGCTTACGCCGCTGGATGCATACAGGTAGGCTCCGCACGTATGGATCGGGAATACGGTAGAATGGCCACAGGCACAGTATAGTGCGTAACCATTCTGATAGGCTGCAATCCATGTGTTATTTTTAAGCTGTCTTTCTGCTATTACCCTTCCTGTTTCTCTTAAATATTTTGCAGTGGGAATTTTTATCCCTTGCTCCGGGATTTCAATGGTCTCTTTCAGTTCATGTAATGTCAATTCTGGCTGCCTTTCTGTCTGGAGCATGTTTATCTGCTCTTAGACACGGGCTGCCCTGAATTGCTCCTGCCTGCATCACAGGCAGTAAAAAACAGCTTCCGGCTCACCCGTTTTTTTTGACGGGGCTGGAAACTTTTTTACTGCCTGTCCTTTAATCTTATGGGTATATTTTAATGGAACCGGCGGCGGCTTTCCTCACCGGACAGGTAGAAATTTTTTTATTTCCCCACCATATCCGTAGAATACTTTTACCTGCCCTGCCGCAGGCTCTCCGCCAGCGTATCAACCGTCCGCAGCACGATTTCCTGCTCCTCTGCCCTTAAATGGATGATGCGGTGGAGTATATCCTGATACTGCTTTTTTTCCAGTCCGGGGGCGATTCCCAGCAGGTCATTTGCGTCCGCGTCCATTGCCTGTACCAGCTTTATGAAAGTCATGATGCCCATGGACATCTGCCCTCCCTCAATCCGGCTTACCGTGTTGGCGCTGATCCCCGCTTTCTCTGCAAGTGCTTCCTGTGACAGGCACAGTTTTGTCCTCCGGCTCCGTATGCGCTCCCCCAGCATGACCAGTTCCTGCGTCCCTGCACGTCTGCCCAACGCGGTATCCCCCTTTCCATGCAAATTTATATTTCCGATTTTGGCAGCAAAAACAGCCCAGGTATGTACTCGGCTGTCTACGCTATCCGCTCCCATACAGGTCATGGTTTACCTCTGCCCGGTAATAGTTGTCTATGGTCAGGGCGGCATTATAGAGCGATGTCAGCAGGTATGACCTGATATTCCCCACTTTGCTGGTATTCTCCTGCAGGCAGCCAAGCACATAGGCGATATGGGAATATTCCAGCTTCAGGAAGCGCTCCTTTACCAGCGCCGCAGTTCTTTCCACTCCCGCTATCCGTATCGCTGCATGGTCCGGCATCATCATCACGTCCGCCATAAGCTCCACCAGTTCGTCCAGTTCCTCCTTCTGACAGTCCCTGCGGCTCAAAAAACACTCATACGAAATATTCTCCCGTATGAGGCTGCGGTATCTGTCCATCAGTCTTATCACATCGGATGGATAAGGATTGATAGGATCAGTCTTACTAAAATCAGTTTTATTAAATTCAGTATTATTAGATTGTGATTTTGGAAATTCTTGAATTGTGGTTTTCACTATTCCTGAATTGTGATTTTCACCATTCTTGAATTGTGATTTTAATAATTCTTGATTTGTGATTTTCACAACTCCTGAATTGTTATTATCGTCTGCCCTGTTTTCTGTCCTGGCTGCTGTTTCATTTTCAGCAGGGTTCTCCTCTCTGTCCGGCAGGGACGGATTTTCTTTTTCCATGAAATTCTTTACATAGATCACGTTAGGCTTCCCCATTCCCAAGCGCTTTTTCTCTATCAGCCCAATGCCCTTATCTGTGTCCAGTTCCTTCATCAGCTTTACCGCTTTCTGCGTACCGCAGTTCATCAGCTCCGCTGTCTCTTCCACCGTAAAGACAATGTAGACCCTGTCCTCTTCGTCAATCCATCTATTCTTAATGCTCAGACCCATGCGGTCCAGCATCAGCCCGTATAAGACCTTCGCTTCACAGGAAAGGCTCCTGAAGCATTCCGCTGTGAACAGCATTTTCGGTATGCGGTAAAAGCTGTACTGCTCCGCTTCCATTCCATGGAAATAATCAAACCGGATTCCCTGCACCTTTCATTCCTCCATTCCCTGTTATAATTTGCCAACATAAAAACAGAGGTTCAAATTTGTTCCTCTGCTCTTATGTGAAACAATATTCTGTTTTCCCCTGCCGGAATAAACTGGCTCCGCCAATACTATCCTGCCTGTATGTTTCCCTGCTCAAATTTCCACCTCTTTAAGAGGCCATAGATCACTTCCTCCATCTGCTCCGCTGAATAGTCAGCAGGGAAATATTCATTCAGCTTCTTTCTTTGCAGCTTAACTGCCGGGGCTGCCGGTTTTTCATCAGAAAGGATAATCTCCATTCCATTTTCGTCCAGCTTTCCCTCCCTGCTTAACTCCTTTAATTTTTTTGCCTGTACCAGACTTGGGAACACACATAGGCGCTGCATTATCTGGTAAAGCTGCTCCTGTTCTGCAGGTTCCAGATAGGATAATTCTACCCCGGCGCCAAATGCAATGCGCTTTTCGTCCACATAATCAAGCATGGGTTTTATGAGGTAAGTCAGGCGGATATACCGCTGTATCTGTGTAGGGCTTTCATTGGAATTGTCTGCAAGCATCTCCCTTGAGGTTTTTCCTACCGACTTCTGTCCAACTTGGTCAGAAGTTAAATCCGCCCTCCTGCCCTGCCTGTTCAGCGCATCCAGCTTCATCTTATAGGCATAGGCTTTTTCACTGTACAGAAGCTCTTCCCTCTGGATATTGGAATCCACCATCGTTATGGTGGCTTCCTCATCCGTAAGGTTCCGGATAAAGCAGGGAACCGTCTTAAGCCCAAGCAGTTCACAGGCCCGCTTCCGCCTGTGTCCTGCTATGATCTCATATCCGCCTTCCTTTCCTGGCCTGACGATCAGCGGGCAGATAACGCCATACTCCCCGATGCTTTCCACAGTCTCCTGCATTTTTTCATCGTCCAGCACCCGGAATGGATGGGAGTCAAAGGGATACAGCTGGTCAATGGCTATCTCCACAACTTTTGCTTCCGTTTTTCCACTACTGTCTTCAAGCCCGAACAGGGCATTCACATCCGGCATTTTGATATTGGAAGCGCTGCTTTTCCTACCTGCCATGGGAAAGCACCTCCTTTACCAATGCCTCATAGGCTGCCGATGCCCTTCCCTTCGGGTCATGCGAAAAAATGCTCTTCCCCTCTGCGCTTGCCTCCGCGACACGCACTGATAAAGGGATATAGTTCTCAAATACCGGAATCCTCTGCCCGTAGTTTTCGTGTACCATTTCCATAATCTCTTTTGAATAATTTGTCCTCGCGTCCACCATGGTCAGCAGAATTCCCTCAAAATTCAGTACCGGATTGATGCGCTTTTTTATCCTCACGATTGTTGCGATGAGCTGCTCCAGCCCCTTTAAGGATAAATACTGTGCCTGCAGGGGTATGAGTACCGTATCTGCCGCCGCAAGCGCATTGATCGTCAGCATTCCAAGGGATGGCATACAATCAATGATAATATAGTCAAAATGCGGTGCCACCGTTTCTATGTACTCCTTCAGCATATACTCCCTGCTCATGGCGCTGATCAGCGACACTTCCACAGCCGCAAGGTCAATGTTTGCCGGAAGGAACCACACACCTTCCTCATGGGTAAGTATCCCATATTCCGCTTCTGTCTCCTGCCCTTCCATGATGGAAGTGATCACCGTTGCAAGCGTTTTATCCAGCCTGTCCGGCTCCTTTTCCCCCATGCTTGCGGTAAGGCTGGCCTGCGGGTCTGAATCAATGAGTAAAACCCTGTTCCCTGCCCTGGCAAGCCCGATCCCTAAATTTACCGTAGTGGTTGTCTTTGATACCCCGCCTTTCTGGTTTGCCAGGGCAATCACCTTACATTTCCTGCCTGTTTTGTCCATATATTCCGCTCTCCTTCCTTATTTTCTATCCCACACGGACACTCACTCAGCCCTTCCATGGGGATATCTTCATATCCCATGAGATAATAATCTTCCCTGTCATACTCCACTTTTGTCTGCACCCGGCAGGGGGCTTCGCACCGGGATTATCCTGCAGCAGGGCTTCAATCAGGCTCCCGCTCCGGTAACAATACCCTTTCCCCATCCTGTATCCCCCGGTTCCATCTTTGTATAAGAGTTCCGTCCTGCAACGTGGCAGTCTCCCGTCTATCATCATGTCCAAAGATATGTTCCACCGCAATCCCGGCGTCAGCCGGATTTCCCACCCGGCAGTAAATTGCCGCCCTTGGCTTCTTTTTCTCCGGATATTCCATTTTGCCCATAAACTTCACTCCATCTGTATTCCCTGTCTCACACGGACACGAAGCCCCTCCATGGGGATGTCCTCATATCCGGCAAGATAATAATCTTCCCCGTCATGCTCCACCTTCGTCTGCACCCAGCAGGCCGCTTCATTGGTATCGCCCTGTAATAAAACTTCAATCAAACTCCCGCTCCGGTAACAATATCCTTTCTCCGTCCTGTATTCCCCATTTTCATCTTTGTGCAGGATGCCGGTCTCCTGGACCGGACGGAAAAGATATTCTATACTGCCGCCTATATCAGCCAGCTTCCTCATGATTTTCTGCAGTTCCCTTAACTGGAAAAGCTGGTCACTGTCCTTACGGTCAGCATGCAGCCCTCGCAGGTCTGCATGTTCATCGTAAGTGGTAACATTCAAAATATCATCAATCCGGCATTTCAGCCCTTTCATCTGTACTAATGCCATGTTTAACTCTGCCATATTGCCCTCCTTTTAATGTGCGGTTCCATTATGCCTGAATACATTACCCGGCTTTAGAACCCAAACTCTGATAAATCTATCGGGAAACAGTATTCAGGATAACGCACTTTGACCGCTTCCCAAAAATATACTGCATACTCACAGCAGAACAGGTCCTCCACCGTATAATGCCGGCACTCCTCCAGCCCTGCTTCCCCTTTCAGCCCATGCACAGTAGGCGTACCATTGCAGAAAAGATTGAACGCCATGCGTACCACCCTTGCACTGCCGCTGGTGATCCAGCCCTCTTCCAGACACTTCGGCTTTACGCTCCCTCTTTTGAAATCAAAAATCCGCTCTATGTTCCGCCTTGTATCTCTGCTGATCCCAAGGCAGTAAACCAGCGCTTTATGGTACACATCCTGCTGCCTGCATTTTGGCAGGCAGCTCCTGTAAAACATTTCATGTTCCCCGTCCTTAAAAATAATTTCACGGTCATTTCCTCTGCTCATACCCATTGTCATACCGCCTTTCCCTGATATTCTGCATCTTCCGCCACCATCCCTGCCCCTTTGGGGTCGGACCATATCCTGCCTGTCCTTTCCACAATAAGCTTTCCGCCATCACAGGTCACAGAAATCCTGTCGCCTGTGGAAAATCCCAGGTCCCGCAGCCATTTCCCCTGCAGCATGATCAGTGGGTTATTTGTCCCTATGCTGGTTCCCCTTGCCCTGTAAACTGTCATCTCTCTTTGTTTCATATGTCTCCTCCTTTAATCCGGGATAATTTCTACAATCCCATTGCTTTCAAGAATTTCCTGAATTTTATTTGTGCCGTCTTCCAGACTGTCGGAAGCACAGACTGCATCCATAATTTCCCCTGCAATAAGTTCCATGCTTTCCCTGGTAACCCGATTGCCCATATGTATCCTCCCTGTGATAATAAAAAAACAGGGCTAAACCAGCTTTCCCCTCTCTGGGGTTCTGAATTTAGTCCTGCCTAAATAATTCCAATATTTTTTTGCACCAAAATACAGTTTCCACCTCCCTGCCCATATGGCAAAAATCCCCGCCGGAATCCTGGTGCCCCATATGCTTTTGTAAGATACCTGACCGAAAAAACAGCGCCGCCTCCCATCAATATCCTGCTTCATTGCAACTTTGAGAAAGGACTAAATCAGCTCAAACCAGCGTATTTACTGGGTTTGTCTAACTTTAGTCTTATTATAACGTGGTCATCGCTGACTCTCATGCCGGTTTCCAGAAGTACTACAAACTCATCATAGTATTTGTGGTAAGTATTGTCTCCCTCAATGAACTTCATCCAGATCGCCAACTGCTCTTCGGTAAGTGCAGCTCTCGCCACCGTATCGTTCACCACAACATCTGTCAGCTTGAAGATGAATGGATTCTTCCTGACCGCATCCTCATCGCAAGCCATCTGGAAGGCGGGCTTCACCACGCCTCGTACACTGGTAATGGTACTGTAACCTCTGCCGTCCTTTTGCAGCTTTGCAAACCACTGTTTGGCATCGGATACCTTGACGGTGCTGATTTTGCGATAGCCAAAATCCTCTTTCTTGACCAGATTCAAAACAAAATTATAACCAACCTGTGTGTTGTAGCGCACGCCCTTCTTCAGGCTGATGTACTTCTCCAACAGCTCAATTACCGTAATCTGTCCTGCTTCATAGTCAATGCCATCATCAATCTGCTTCTGAATTTCTTTTTCTTTCTGGCGAAGCTCCTGCAAAGTGGATGCGTAAACGCATTGTCTTTTGCCACGGAAATCAGTGTACCTGTACTGATAGATCAGATCCTTTCTCTGACTTTCTCCTGTTTTCAGGATACGGCCTTTGTTATCTTTTCTTTTTTCGCTCAATTTCGATCTCCTTTCGTTCAAAAGGAGTCTCGATGTGACATCCACATTGTATCACATCAGGACGACTTTTTCTATGATGAATCTACAGCAATTAGATCGAAAATACCTGCTCGATGAATTTATCAAATAAGCGTTTCTTAATCAGACGCTTATTTCCAACCCAGAGAACAAAATTGCAGTTCTTGTCATTGGTAATTTCACGCAGCTTTCCGGTTCCAATGCCAGAGTACGCTGCCGCTTCTTCTAATGTTAGATTTGCCTTTTCCCAGATAGGAACTTCTTTCATGCAATACCTCCAATCGTTGTATCCAAGTGGCAAAGTGGCAATCTACGGTATCTATAAAACCTTTGCCACTTCACAGAAATTGCCGTTTCACGGTTCATTACTTGAACCAGATCCACCAGTCTTTTCCCTGTCGCTCACTTGCAATTTTATCTCCCATAGAATTTCTCGCCAGACGTACTGTACGCTCAGAAATTCCTCGTTCTGTTGCTTCTTTGTTTATCTCTGCGATTGAGACTTTTCTGCCCGCAGACAAGAACTCCTCTATCAGCTTCACTGCCTGTTCTTGCTTCAGTTCCGCTTTACTGCCCTCGCCACCGGCAAGCAGATCTTCTGCGCTGATGTCATAGGCACCAATCCAACGGAACCCCTTTTCGTCACCCAAATAGAAGGCCAGAGACTGTCCCGGTGGTGCCAGGGAGCTTTTCTCGTGGACAATCACTCGTGTGGTCGGGTCTGACCTCACCTTGCCAATAAACAGCAGACTTCTCACAACAGCAGTGATATCGATAGAACCAAGACCACGGTAAGTGCTTTGGCTGCCGGATGCCTTGTTCAGGTGTCCAATCATCACAATGGCACAATTCGTAGCCTGTGCCACCTCTGCAAGCCTGCGGAAGATAGGGCGAACCTCATTGGCTCGGTTTATATCTACATTGGCTCCAAGGAATGCCTGCAGCGGGTCGATAATAACCAACCTTGCATTGTTTTCTCTGATCGCATTTTCGATGCGCTCATCTGCTAATGTCAATGGGTTGTCTGTATCATCAATAACCAGAACTCGTTCCAAATCGGCTTCTGCGGAAAGCAATCTCGGTTTCACCGTATCGCCCAGACCATCCTCGGCAGTCTGAAAAATCATATTGAACGGTTCAAAGGGTTCCATCTGCGGCAGAAATTTTCGGTTGGTACAAGCCGCCGCAAGCTGCATGGCAAAGAATGTTTTGCCCTCGCCGGGGTTGCCCTGAATAATTGACAGTTTTCCAAATGGAATATACGGATACCAGAGCCAGTCCACTTCTGTTTGCTGAACCTCGCTCATGCGAATCATAGGCACGGCTTTCTTTTGCGATTTCTCTCGCAGTGTGACAGTTTTATAAATATATTTGCTATGAGTAAGATCATCCTTGTGCATCAAAACTTCGTTCCAGTCTTTATCGCAAGGAATCAGGCGAATAACTGTCATGTGTTCGGGAATACTTTCTAACAGACGATTTACTGCATCATTACCGGCTTTGTCGGAATCGGTGCAGATATAAATGGTTTCCATATTCTTGCGTTCAGAAAGAAAACCATCCAACGCTTTCGCTCCCACACCGCCCAAGGATAGATAATTTCGGGTTTTCCAGTCCTTCGGGTACAGAGCGATGAAGGACATCAGATCAATAGGGGCTTCAAATACGAACAGGCTTTTCCCATCGCTACGGTAAGCAAAATTGTGGGACTTGTCCGAACCAAGCACATCCATACGAAACGAATCGTTTGTTCCTTTGCAGTGAGCATATCGAGGAATCCCATTTTCATCCTTGCCCACAAATACAATATTGTTCCTCTGGGCATCCTGATAAATCAGACCTTCTTTATAGAACTCCTGAATCAGTTCGTCCGGAATTTTTCTTTGGCTGAGATATGAAGTCATTTTCTCGGCATATCGGTTCCTCGGCGGGAGTTTAAAATCTGCTGAAGGTGCAGCTACTATGCTATTGTTTGCCGGAGCTTCCCCAATCAGCAGAAACACCGCTTCCGGGAAAGTTTTGCCAAAGAACTCCATCACAAATTCAACCGGATAACCACCTTTGCTCTGACTATGGCGGAACCATTTGTTTCCCTTAACGGTCAGGCTATCATGCCTTTTCCATCGGTACTCGCTTCCGCTCTTTATTACCTGCTCACCTTGTGAACGTAAAAATTGTTCTAAGTTGACCTGATTGGCACGGTCAATCTGTTCTTGCGTATAACCCATATTCCACCTCCTGATTACAATGTAGTTTCTGTTTCTTTGGCTTTATCGGGACGCAGCATTTCGGGATGAGTTTCACGCATTACGTTATCTACATCGCCCTTGATCTGATACAGGATCGTTAAATCCTTCTGCATGAGCTTGTATTCCTGATATTCGGCTTCTCGCTGTGCCGATAGTTCAGAAAATTCTCTCTGCCATGCTTTCAGAGGAAAAGGTTCTTTTTCAAAACCTTTCTCCTTCAGTTTACGTTTTATCATGTAGAACCGGCGGAGGTCACTTTCGTGTTCTGCCTTATACTTCTCCTTGGCTTTAGTAAAACGATATTTTTCCTTTTTCAATTCATCAAAGACCGGCTTCAATTCTGTGTAGCTCTTTGCGTCCTCCATCAGCTGCTGAATCTCCTTCAATCGTGTCTGTTTCTGATTCATGGAGGATTTGCTGGCTTCCACTTTTTCGACAACAGAGGAAAGGTGATTTTCAAAATCGCTGAGTGTCAGCACCCCTCGCTGTTTCAGGTAATTACACTCATCCATGAAACGCTTCAGGTTATTTTTCTTGGCTTTTGTTTTTCCTCTGGCATAGGTCATAGCTGTCTGATTGCGCATGGTGTGTGCTTCACTGAGCAGCTGTGCCAGAAAAATTTCCTGCGGTTCTTTCAGAATTTCTTTCGCTTCCTGAATCCATTCTTTCAGCGCCGCAATGGTAGCTCGCATACTGCAAATCATACGATTGGTGGCTTTGATCCAGCGGTTCAATTCACCTTTTTCGGTACGAATGCCTTTCTTCTCCATTTTTCGAACATGGGGACCCTCATGTACGGTAGGAATGAAATCCAATCCCTGGTCTACATAAGAACGATGGTCGATACGACAGTCCAGCCCTTTTTCTTCAAATCTGGCATTGACCATATCTGCCCAGGCTTCACGCCATAGATCCAGCGTTTCCGGTCTGCCCCAATTTGTGGTTGGGACGGCATCGAATATCCATTTCCCGTTTTCATCTTTGATGCGGTTCCCAGATTCGTCTAAATGATAAACCCGATGCTGCTTGGTTCCCCATGTTCCGTCTGCGTTCAGTGGACGAATGGGAACCAAAACATGAAAATGTGGATTAGGGATGCCTCCTTCTTCTCGGTCGGGCTGATGTACTGCAAGATCACAAATCATGCCATCAGAGACAAAGTATTTCTGAACAAATTCTTTTGCCAGTTCAATGTTCTCCTCTAAGGAAAATTCATTTTGCAGAGCCATATCAAAGCTGTATGCAAGCTGTGCTTTATAATGTTTTTCTACCTGCTCCACTTCATTCCATAGCGTAAATCTGTCAGAAAACTTTCTCGGTGCGTGTTCCGGTAAAATGATTTCTGCCAGAATGACACCGCCCTTTTTGGTGTAATCGTGGGTTTCACCATCCCAGAAGTTATGAAGCTTTTCACCGGCACGATATGCGACGCTGGCAACAGCAGTTCGCCCTTCGCTTCGTTTAATCTGATCCACGTGGAAGTGATACAGTGCCATCAGCTATCACCTCCCATCTCGTGGTTCTCCATAGCCGCAGCAACCAGTTCCTGCACCGCAGGTAATGCAAAGACCTGTTCCATCAGCGAGTAGAACTCTACTCTTGTCAGGGAGTCCGCTTCCTTGGAAATACTTTGGATGGCACCACCCATGTTACAAAGATGATGGGTGCGCTGACGGTCAGCTTTCTTCTCCAGATGCGTCTTGCGATTTTCCAAAAGCTGAATCTTGTGTTCATACTGCTGCACCTTCAAACGGGCAGCTTCCAACTGTTCCAGAGTTTTTTCTTTGTTTTCCATTTCTCTTTTGATCCTTATCTTTTATTCATCCTTGCCATAGCAAGGTATGTAAAAAGAGATAGGCGTTAGCCGCAAGAGTTTACTCTTGACCGGAATATAATTCCGCAATATGTGAATGTGTTCAGACACAGGAGCATCTACCTTCGGAGAACGCACATACCGTAATGGAATAACCGGTATAGAAGTGCGCCCTTAGTTCCTAAGGGAATTGGATTTGTTTCACCCCATGAAGAAATTGTAATTCATTTTGCTGTTCACTTTTATTGCCTCCCTGGTAGATTAAGTTCATCTTATCATCCTCTTCGCATATTTGTTATGACCTTGTACGGCGGATTACCCACCGTAATACGCTCTTGACAAAAAGTCCAATCTATGATAGCTGACAATCATTTTTCAGGACAAAAAGAAAAGCACCCAACCGTTGAAGTCGGATGCTTCCTATCAATCATATTGAATTTTATTGTTTTTCTGAAAACGCAAAGTTTTTGTAGACGCACAACAGAAGTTGAACAGATAATGCCCACTTAGAAGGGAAGAGTTGCTTCCTTGTCAGCTGCCCGCCAAAATTTTTGCAAAATATGTCCACGATTGTATGATTGGTGATCCTCTCATTCCTTGGGCAATGCCAACATGAATCGTGCTTAATAAACAACGGCGGCAAAAAATACCTCTGCCGCCATTGTTCCGCTTATCCTTTTGAATTAGTTGTCTTCTGCATCGTCACGAGTTATCTTATAGTAGTTCAAAACTGTGTTAATTTCCTCGTCGTTGCATTCATAATCGCCATCTTTAAATTTGTTGAGGGCAATGATTTTTTTCGCCTTAAGCAGCTTATCTTCGGACAGTGCAGAAAATTTCTCCCACCACTCGGTTGTTAAATCGCAATCATGTTTCGTCACCGTTGTGTATCGGTGTGCCATTCTCGCTCTCAGGTCAGCATCATAAATTCTCCGATAGATGATAAATGTCTCCGGCATCCATAGGATTTTCATAAACTCATCAACATCTCTTCCAAATGCTTCTTCGAAGAATTCTGTGCCTCGACCAATCTTTCCTTTGGTCGAGTTAAGAACAGCCTGGACGGCACGGATGAATTTTCTGTTCCAATGCTCTCCGATAAAATCTCGATTCTTAAAAAATTCTTTATCGTTTATCGGATGGTATTTCATGGGGAACGAATAGATGTTTGCACCTAATTCATCACATAAATCCACATTCAATCTCAAACGATAATATAACTCTTCAGGTTTATCCTCAAAGTTATACAGCAGATAGTTTGAAAGATTCTTAATACCACTCCCTACCGCAGTACGTACTGATTGCTCATAAATATCTCTCAGTTTCCAATGATCAAATGCAATACGCAGAGGATAGATGCTTACTTCTGCCAGTTTTTTCATATTGGCTGGAGTGATGAGCCGAGAGTCAATCCCTTGGTTGAAATCTACAATACGTTTACGCTTGGTTGGTTTATGTGTTTTTTCGTACAAAGGGCGCACATACTCGTCTAATTCCAAAATTCTTTCTTTAGATGCGGAGTAATAATTCAGGCAATGAGCTTGCTCCAAACGCATATATAGCTCTGTTTTCTCTACAGTATCTTTTAACTTATCGATAATCTCTTTGTAAATAGAAATTGCTTTTCGGATATATGCTCTGTCATTATAAGAATCCCGCAGATTATTGATAGTGACTTCGTATTCATTCGGGGGAGTATATGTTGCGTCCACACCGAAACCACATTCTTTGATCTCGTCAATAATTTGATCATAGCAATTTGATGCTAAAACATTATTATCAAGCAAAAGCAAATCTTTCCTTGCACCAAATCGTTTGTCTGTGTGCTCAATTCTTTGCTTTAAGTTGATATAATCACAATATTGAGGCTCTAACTTAGGTACAGCACAAAATTTGCATCTATTTACGCATCCCCTGGTCATATATGCAAAATATGCGTTATTAGCAGGATATACGTAATCGATTTCTTCCAGAATTGAATAATCCAGCGGTAGTTCATCAATTATTAGTTCGTTTCCTGCATCTATGTCTCCAGGATGATTAAGAAGTCCAACAAAAGGATGTATTCCTGTTGCTTCATATACTTCATCAGGCAAAATAGACGACATTATTCCACCAACCATTACATCCGCTTCATTTTTACATAATTGCTTTGCAAAATTGATAGTATCAATGGTCACATCCCAGTAAAATGTAAAAAGTGTTGTGATGCCTACTTTATCAAACCTTGGCTTAGCAAAATACTCTTTATCCTTATATTTTTTTCGGTACTCCTTAACAACATCCAACACAAGATCATCTGTAAAGATTTCATCATTTTCCAAAATGGCATACTTTCCTAACTTTATGAATGCAAATAAGGTCGGATAGTAATCCTTCCAAAATACATCTGGAAAAACAACAGATAGATGGTTGATTAAGTCTTCACAAATCAAATCTACGGCAAGCGAACGCATATCACCTTTATAAAAGCGCACATCGTCGCCAACCATACGGTAGTAAGTTGCCAATTTCATTAACCCCATAGGTGGGTATTTGTTTTTGTAATTTGGCTCAATGAGCAAAACTTTTCTGTTCATAGGGTATTATCTCATCTCTTCTTTGATTTTCTCAATAATTTGTTCTGCAACGTCCTTCGGTGCAATTTCGGTAATGATTGACAAAATCTTGCTCACGATTTTTCTCTCACTTCTCGATAGCTTAGACATGCCGCTTGTAACAAATGTTTTTTTCTTATCATCCTCAATGGTAATCTCAGCTCGTTCGGCTTCTTTCTTCAATTTGTCAGCGCTGTACTTTTGACCAATGCTCTTCCGCACTTCAGACATAGGAGAGTTCGTATCCCCGGTATCAAGCTTGTCCAAACGCTTACGTGCTTCTTCAGCAGTCTTTTTTGCTTTATCAATGTCAAATTGAAGTTTCTGGCGTTCTTCTTCATTTATAAAACCTTGTTCCTTCTCTTTTTTCTTGTATTCCGCAACTTTGGCCAGGTATTCTTCTTGTCTCTTATAATCATTTTTTACCCTGTTTGCCTCATAATAAAGTTTGTGAAGAACATCGAAGAAATACTCTCGAAGCAGATCTTCAAATAACACACGAGTTTCGTTTTCATTAAAATAGTCACGCTGAGAGTTTGGAATTAAGCCTTTACTAACGGCAAAAACTTCGCCCACGAAGTAGTAATTACCCCGGGACTCCTTAAACAAATCCTGGAGGGCATCATCATTGCCCAACTGGATATTGGAACTTCTTACTCGTAATCCTCTCATTGCATTTACTTTCGGTATCTGCTTTTCAAACCGGGAAAGTCCCACCCACATCCAGGCAACTAACGCTCCGTCCGCATTGCGAAAGTCCTTAAACTCCAAACGAGAGATTTCGTCATAGTTTTTCAGAATAGCACCACTTTGCTCTTTGAGCTTAGTTGTGTATTCTTTGAAAATTTGGAAGCCGTTTATCCGCACACAATACTCATCAATCTTATATCCAAGTTTCTGAACATAGGTATAGATATGGCTACGCAGAATAAATGTATTTTTATAAGGTACCGGAATGACAAAACTAAGGTATTCACGAACCTTTTTCTCATTGAGAAGGTCTGTATTTTCCTTGTTAATCTCAAACATCTCTACTTCAAAATAATGTTCACCTTCACTTTCTTCCTCAGTAGAGTATGTAATAATTGCATCCCAGATTTCATCAAGAGTGTATTTCTTGTTTTCCACAAGCATTGCTCTCATCTTTTGGGCATTACAAGTCATAATAGACTTGATATTTTCACCAAGGTAACTTGTGGTAAATTTAAGGGTTTTGCAGTATGCCAGGCCACAAAGCCGGCCAATACCACGAAAGCCTTTGTTTTTTCCGATTTCCTTATTGCTGTTGGCAATATCGCCTACATCTTCAATAAATTCATTGGCCTTTACGCCTGTGGCATTATCCTTAATACTGATGTATCGCTTCTTTGTATCCGTAAAAATATCAACGGTTCCTTCACCGGGCGACAAAATACCTAATCTAATTGCGAGATCTATTTGATCACAAGCGTTCTGAATATATTCACGGAAGATAACCTTGGAATCGGAGTACATACCCGTTGTAAGGTTATCGAGTATATTTTTTCCTACTGTTGCCATAATTATCTCCTTATTTGAACTGTTTATATATTGGCTTCGGGAACTTAATGCTCAGCAAAGACCGGAAAACTGGGTTCTGAATAATGTATTCTCCTTGCTTCAACCGGGTCATCATTGTCTTATAAACAGAAGGAATGCTCTTATAATCACTTTTTGTTACTTCTATTGAATTTGTACGACCGTAGGCATGAGTTGAGCAGTTACCAGTAACCCGATCATGAATAGCGCTTCTGAATTGCTCTGCCGCAAACAATACAACGCCAAGAGAACGGCCTCTTTCTGCTACATCAAGAACCTGCCGCAAAATAGGCGAATTCTTAGGAGTTTCCTTAGAAGCGTACTTATTAAGCTCGTCAATGAAAATAACAATTCTTGACGGCGGATTCACGCCTTCCTCGCCTGCATATTGTCCTAATTGCAGATCATAAATGGTCCGGATAGCATCACCAAATACATAAGCCTGTTTGTCCTCGGAGAGCTTTGCAATATCAATCACATGAACTTCATTCTTTTTGATATATTTCAAGGCATCTCCAATACGAGTCTCCCCTTCATCTTCACGAATATCTCTTGCAAAAATCTTATTATCTGTGATGCTCTTATTGATTATTCTGTAAAATTTACGCCAACTTGCAACCGGAATCTCTTTGTCTTTTCCGGCATTCTCAGTAGAGCATTTCTTTTTTACTGCTTCAAGGAATCCCTGCCAATCACTTACCTGGTTAAAATCGCCCTGGCCAGACATGATGTAGCTGATAATAGCTTCCATTGTCTGCGTGGAGTCATCAATGTTAGCAAACATCAAGTCAAGATTGTCCTTGTCATACTTGTATATGTATTTGAACTTCTTCGCTTTTTTCTTCTTGATATTATCCTCAACCTCTTCCGGTGTCATATAAGTATTCCAGTGACGGGTTTTGGGAATAGAGTAAGGATAGTAATAGTGTACGTTCTTAAACGGCTCCGGAGCCAAACCTAATTTCTCGTATTTCGCAAAAGTATCCTTTTTTGCTGCTTCCGGGTTTCGTTCATCTGCAAAGTCATTGATCTGGTCAATGGCAAGTAAATCCTTTCCTTTAACATTGAACAGGACAAAGGCTACGCTGTCCTCTTCTTCATTCTTCGGATCTTTCTTCATATAGCTATCCTGGATTGCTTTAAGCAAAAACATAGCATAAGAAGTTTTAGAAGCAAGACCAGAGATACCAGAAATATTCAGGTGAGCACCTTCCGGGCCAATAATAAATTTCGAGTTTAGATTAACAGGAAGTGTTACCTTCTCACAATCCTTGGTTCCCTCATACATTTCGAGATACCCACATACCAGAGGATTGCGAATATCGTTCAGTCCAAGAGCGTAGTTTATCTCTTCGGCGGTTGCCAGCATTACCTTTGCATTGTTCTGCAAAGGTATGTAAATATTTTCTGTGTTGCAAACGACCTTTGCTGTAACATAGTTCATTCCGACACGGAGCGTATTTTCTTCAGCATCGACATCACCAAAATCACTGGAAATGAAATTCGTTAAGAAGCTGGCAGCATCCGTAATATGGGCAATATCTTCAATTACACCATAAGAAAACGAACCGTTGACGTGCTGCACCTTAACAATATCAAAGGGGTTCAAAATAAGTTGAGGATCAGTCCAAAACGTAAAATCATCAATTGTTGTTGGTTTCTTTTCTGTCGCCAATACACGACCTATAACATTATTTGCCATATTCTTTATCCTCCCAAAACAGGTGCAGGAACATTTCTGTACTTATGTATTTGCTTTTGACATAGGATTCCGTCAAAAATACGGGATACAAATGGTTCGCCCATCTACGGTCTGTACCATAGCAAGTGGGGTTTCGCTCATTAATGATATTGGCGGAAATCAAATCAATCACATCACTATCAATGCCTGTTTCAACTTCCTCATCCATCATTATTTTTTCAACTTTCACAACCCCGTCAAAAGGCGTCTGTGTCCTCTTTTTGTCACGCAAGCGGATATACCAAACACCGAATTGAACATCACCTAAAAACTCTCTGTTTTCATATCTTGCAACAGGCGTTCTATGATAAACAGGCAAGTCAGCGATATAGTTTGAATTTGGCTTTCCGGTATGATCAAGACAGCTCTCTGGGTTAAACGACTTCGAAACACCGATTACCCAGCTGTAATTGTGTTTGATTTTCTGCAAAGTTCGTAAGTCTTCCCTGCCTGTTTTCATAACCTTATATTCAAGAGACCCATCTTTCAGTAAATAGGCATCTTGCCCCAGGCGTTTGTCTTTCACCAGTTCAGCAACCATTCGTTTTTCGGCTTCAACCATATAGTCCTGAACCGCTGCGACCGCCAAAGTATCGAGCTTAGCATCAATAGTTCCTGCCTTTGCAGTCGAATATGGAAGAATTGCAGAAAATCTTAACCCTAATCGCTTCAATTCTTCGCTTTCGTTGATTTTCGCAACCTTCGATGCAAAGTATGCCGTATCATCCCAGCCATCTGCGTTTGCTTTGTCAGGAAGTGCCAGCACAAGTTCACGATAAAACCTTTCTTTGTGCATACGCTTATTTTCACGCCTACAGCATCCAATACCAATTTGACCGGCAACAACCGGAAAGACTTGCTTGTTGTATGCAATATCATCGACCTTAAAAACATGGCGTGAACCATCAAGGAAATATTTAAGAAGTGGGGGTTCTCCTATCTTTTGTAACTGATCGGCCAACGGCTTTAAATCAATAGACCTCTTCGGAGATCCGGTTTCAGCAGAGTCTTTCCACTTCATTATTTTGTTGGGGTCATCATCATAATCTATGGAAGGCAAGCCAACAGAATCATAGCTATACTTGTATGTGTGGTAGCTTTTTCCCTTGGTTTCCTTCGCAACAATTTCCATTATTTTAGCCATCGCACTTACCTCCTTGACCCCATGTATTTGTTGCTGCAATCCATTGTTCATTGAAGCAAGTTGCATGGACTGCCGCTAAAATTGGTTTGGTCAGGAAATCCTTGATTGTCCGCAGTACGGTACTGTAATCATCCGTTTTTGTATCAATCTTGCGGCAAAATGCTTTCCACTTTTTCTGCATAGCATCATCGTCATCGAAAGCCATAACCTGCTCGAATTG